>Ga0326727_10000190_pt1 | contig 267112 bp, 208 predicted proteins | sample MB2enrmetagenome_FD_207643 | JGI IMG/M metagenome (GOLD analysis project Ga0326727, IMG submission 207643) | Lab enriched peat soil microbial communities from McLean, Ithaca, NY, United States - MB29MY | ecosystem: Environmental > Terrestrial > Soil > Wetlands > Peat | place: USA: New York... | reverse complement strand
GTGACCGGAGGAGAAATCTCGACGTATCGATGTTTAGTCTATGTCTCCCAAACGATGGAATATCGCTGGAGCTTTCATCCGCTCTCTCAATGGTCTACCGTTTACACACTAAATGCCGCTTGACCTTGGCGGCTAACCTCCGTCGCCCTACGGGCTCCTCCGGTTAGCCGCCAAAAACCGAAAAGCGGAACTTTCTACTTTGCCTTGACACACCCCGTTGCGGTTCCAAAGGCAAATACGGGTTGCGGACATATGTGAGCAGGAGTAATCTGTCCGCCGATTACACCGCAAGGCAGGCCGCTTTGGACGAAGAGGGTAGGGGCGCGTATCGCTTGCGAGGTGTAGAAGAAGGGAGCCTGGCCATGACGCAAGGTGCACGCTGCCGGATGCTGGGGCGGAGTCTCGTTTTCGTCCTTCTGTTTTGCTCCAGCGCTACAGTGCAGTCTCAGGACAACATGCTTGCCCTCCGGCCACCCATGGGCTGGAACAGTTGGTACGGCTATCTGTGCAAGGTAACGGACGCCGCCGTGCGCGCCCAGGCCGACGAGATGGTCCGGAACGGTATGAAGGCTGCGGGTTATGAATATGTGAATATTGATGACTGCTGGCAGGGACAGCGGGACGTCCAGGGAGTGATCCACCCCAATCAGAATTTCCCTGATATGAAAGCCCTCGGCGACTACATCCACAGCAGGGGTTTGAAGTTCGGCATCTACTCTTCGCCGGGACCTAAGACTTGTGCGGACTATGAAGGCAGTTATCGTCATGAAGAGCAGGACGCCCGGACTTACGCGGCGTGGGGAGTCGACCTCCTGAAGTACGACTGGTGTAGCGCGGAAAAGGTATACACCCCAAGCGAGATGCAGGGCGCCTACAGGAAAATGCACGAGGCGTTGGCACGGACGGGACGCCCGATTCTCTATAGCCTTTGTCAGTACGGCCTGGAGCGGGTTTGGACCTGGGCGCCGTCGGTGGGAGGGAACATGTGGCGGACGACTGGCGACCTCGATTATAACTACGACCGGGTTTCCCTGGTGGGCTTCCAGCAAAACGGCCTGGAGCGTTTCGCCGGGCCCGGCCACTGGAACGACCCGGATATGCTTCTGGTCGGCCTGGGGAAGATCCAGGATGACGAGAATCGTACCCAGATGAGCTTGTGGTGCCTGCTTGCGGCCCCCCTCATTGCCAGTCCTGACCTCACGAAAATATCACCCCAGATGCTGGCAATCCTGACCAATCCCGAGGTCATCGCCGTGGATCAAGACCCTGCCGGTCTTCAGGGATACCGGGTTTCGGAGGAAGGCCCGCTGGAAGTGTGGGTGAAACCCCTTGCCGGGGGAGCCAAGGCGGTCGGCCTTTTCAACCGGGGCGAGGCGGCGATGCCTGTCACAGCGTACTGGAAAGATGTGGGAGTGGGCGAGACAGCGCTGGTGCGGGATCTCTGGGCCAGAAAGGACTTGGGCGCGTTCCCCGGCAGCTTCACCGCGGAGATTCCGAGGTTCGGCGTCGTGTTGCTCAAAGTTAAATAGGCCGGTGCAAAACGAAACGAACCGCGGATACGGCGCCGGCGCGATATCGGCTCAAAAAGGAGTGACCGGAAACAACGGCGTTCTTCGGCCTAATTGCCCATGCGGCGCTTGGTCATCTCGCGGGAAAGTTCGGGAGGAAGGAGGAAGGTTACTTTTTCATCGACCGCCGCGACCTCATCCACTTGGTCGACGCCCAAGGACCGGAAATAGGCCACCACTTGTTGGACAAGGTATTCCGGCGCCGATGCACCCGCGGTGATTGCCACGCATTCAACTCCCTCTAACCAGGCAGGATTGATCTCCGAGGCATCATCGATCAGGAAAGCTTTGGCGCCGGCGCCTTCGGCGACTTCGCGCAAGCGGCGGGAATTGGAACTGTTGTCCGAACCCAGCACCAGAACGAGGTCCGCTTCCTCGGCCATGAGCTTGACCGCCCTCTGGCGGTTCTCGGTGGCGTAGCAGATGTCGTCGCTGGGCGGAGCCACCAGCTTCGGGAAACGCCGCCGCAGGACTTCGATGATCACATTGGCATCATCCACACCCAAGGTGGTCTGCGTGGTGACGGCAACGCGCTCGGGGTCCGGGACGTGGACCTGCTCTGCCTCCTCGACATTGCCCACGAGCTGAATCTGCCCCGGAACCTCCCCCATCGTTCCAATCACTTCATCATGGCCGGCATGCCCGACCAGAATGATGGAGCGTCCCTCCCGCGCGTAACGAACCGCTTCCAAGTGAACCTTCGTGACCAGCGGGCAAGTGGCGTCGATCACCTTGAGACTCTTCGCAGCGGCCCGGGCTCTGACCTCCGGTGAGACACCGTGGGCGCTGAAGATCGTCACCCCACCGGCGGGAATCTCCTCGATTTCGTCAACAAAAATCGCCCCCTTGTCCGCGAGGGACCGAATGACGTATTTGTTGTGGACGATTTCCTTGCGAACATAAACCGGGGAGCCAAAAAGTTGCAGCGCCATGTTCACCACGTCGATGGCGCGATCGACGCCAGCACAAAATCCCCGCGGCTTGGCTAAGAGAACTTTCTTCAGTGGCATCTCAGTCGCTCAGTTGGGCTCTCGGTCCGGGACGCAGACAGGCTCCCCCGCCAACGTTATGTCACAATATCTTCGCCGCCATCCACGCGAATGACATTGCCAGTCACCCAGCGCGTCTTGTCGCTCATCAGCGCCGCGATGGCGCTGGCCACGTCCTCGGGCGTCGTTAGCCGCCCGCCCGGATTACGCAGCCGTGCGAACTCCGCCAGTTTGTCGATGCCGGGAATCTTGCTGGATCCGGGTGTGATGGTAACCCCGGCCTGAATGGCGTTGGCGGTAATGCCGTGGGGCATCAGCTCATAGGCAAGCTGGCGGATATGCGACTCCAGGACCGCCTTGGCGGCGGAGACCGCGCCGTAACTGGGAATCACGCTGTGCCCGCCCGCACTGGTCATCGCATAGATGCGGCTGCCAGAACCCAGCATATTCCTGCGGAACAAATCTTGCACCCAGTAAACGAGATTGTTCCCCATCACATCGACCGTCATATCCATCTGCTGTTGGGTCAGTTCCGCGTCGAGAGAGTCCGCCAGATAAGGCTTCAACGAGCCGAAGGCCACCGAATGCAAGAAGACCTTGAGGAAGTGCGCACCCCCGAGTTTCTTCCAATGTTCCTGGATCTGGTTCAGAGCCTCCGCGCGTTTGGCAGGATCGGCGGCATTGATATTGAAAAACAAAACCTCGCGCCCTGTTTCGCGAATACTTGCCATGACTTGTTCGACCTGAGGCAAATTCGAGCGGCGATCAAAATGCACACCTAGGATGTGGAGTCCCGCGCGCGCCAACTCCAGGCAGGTAGCGGCGCCAAAGCCGCTTGACGAGCCAACAATCAGGCCCCACGCCGTGGGGCTGGCAGTTTCGTTCATAATCTGAAGTTCTCCGCTTAGTGGGTTTGCCCTTGACTGGACGCGTAGTCCTGTTCAACCTGTGCGATGAGGCCAGGGCTCACTTCACGCAGGACTTGGGCACAAGCCGCATTCACCGCGCTGGCAAGGCCCGCTACGCCGCGCTCTGCGAGCGGCGCTTCAACTCGCTCGTGGCCCGACCAGACCACCTTGTGGTCACTCGTGCGGAGCAGCGACAGCTCCAAGGCGACGCGGGCCTTACCACCCTGTTCGTAATCCACTTCCTCAAAGCTGAGGACCCTCCCCGCGAGCGTATAATCCGCCAGCGCGCGGGACTGGAGTACGTGCACCGCGGCGAAGACACCGGTCGACTCAAGCCACTGGGCAGTGAACTCCGTGAGCATGGTCGCCGGGTCAGCGCCCCAGCGGTGGTACTCATAGAAATTCACCTCGTTTGGCGATACGTAATAGGCTACGCGATCGTCGCGCAGCAACTCGGGCGCCCGGAAGTGCTCCACCCCCAGGACATAGGCCGTTTTCGGATCCGTGGGGGAAGGCGAGGGGGGAACCTGCAAAGTGTAGTAGTGGGTCTTGGGCACACTACCGCACCCCGTGGAAAGGAGCGCGGCCAGGAGCCCCAAAACCGGCCAGCCGGCGGCCCACGAGCTACGCCTCCACACGTTCGACACCCACTCGACGGTCATCACTTCCCAGATGCTCCATACGGATTCTGACGCAAGGTATGGGGATATTATCTCCGAGCTTCTCGCCCCATTCAACCAGAACCGTGCACGCCTGGCCTGCCAGATCCTCCAGCCCCAGGGTCGCAAGGTCGCGTGCACCTTCAATACGATACAGGTCCGCGTGATAGACTTTGCCTGCCTCACCGTATTCATGCACCAACGTAAACGAGGGGCTGGTTACGTCTTCTTCCTCCGCCGCACCCAAGCCGGCAACGATCCCTTTCACCAGGGTCGTCTTGCCGCTTCCCAGCTCACCTTCAAGCAGCACCAGGCAGGGTGGCCGGAGGTGCACGGCCAATTCCCGTCCGAAGGCTATGGTCTCCTCGGCGGAATGCGTCACGCGCTCGGCGAGCCTCGTTACCACGCAACGGGAATCGGCAATGCCACCTTCGCGCCTTGAGCCCTCCTGACCCCCGGTCACGGCAGATTTCCTTCTGCCACGAGTTTGAAAGCTCGCGGGACCCTTTCGAGAAGGTCCCCCGCCAACATGGAATGTTGTCCCAGATCTCCCGCGGCAAGGTCGCCCGCCAGACCATGCAAGTATACAGCAGCCGTGGCCACAGCGGTTAGCGAACGACTGGGAAACTGCGCCCACAGTCCGGCAATCAAACCTGTCAAGGCGTCGCCTGTCCCGCCAGTGGCCATGCCGGGGTTGCCCGTCGGATTGACCCACACCTGTCCATCCGGGCCGGCAATCAGGGTTCGAAATCCTTTCAGCACTACGGTCAACTTATAGCCTTTGGCAAAATCCCGGGCAACGGTGACACGTTGGGCCTGGATGTCCGCGACCGTCCTGCGCGTAAGGCGCGCCATCTCGCCGGGATGCGGCGTGAGCACCGTCATGCCGGCTGGCCGCGTTTCTGGGCGGAAACTATCCATGCAACCCGCCAAGGCATTCAGGCCATCCGCATCCAGGACGAGCGGCAACCCATATCGGGTGAGGATGGTTCGCACCAGTTCTACCGTCTCGGGATGCATTCCGACACCCGGCCCCACGGCCAGTACAGTCTTCCCTTCCACCAGCGCGTCCAGACGTCCATAATCCAGCGCGCGCAGGGAGACGGCGCCATCTTCGGTCTCGGGCAACGCCGCGGTCATGAATTCCATGCCCAGAGCTGCCACCATGGGCAGCGCGCTCTTGGCCGTCGCCACGGTGACCAGCCCGGCTCCCGCCCGCAAAGCGCCACGTGCCGCCAGGGCCGCGGCGCCGGTCTTGCCGACCGAACCTACCAAGAGCAGAACATGGCCGTAGTTCCCCTTGTTGGACACCGCGGCTCTAGGCTGGGCGATCCATGCCACATCCTGCCGTTGGGCATAGTTCAAGTCTAAATCGGGATCGCTCTCCAACGCTTCCTCGGGCGTGCCAATCTGTTTAACAACCCATTCGCCCACCCACTCACAGGTCGGCGGAAAGACGTGGACGAGTTTGGGAGCCGTAAAGGTCACGGAGAAGTCGACATGCATATGCTCGCCGGCTGACTCGCCGCCATCAGCCGACATCCCCGAGGGCAGATCAATCGCCAGCACGCGCGCGGCTGGGAATTCCGCATTGACGTCGCGCACGATCTCGAGCAGGAGTCCGTCCAACGGTTTCGAGAGCCCAGTCCCCAGCAAGGCATCTACGATCAGGGTCGCATCCTGCAATTTGGCCTTCCAAGCACGCCACGCCTCCGCGCTCTCCACGACTTCCGGTGGGGCTGAGGCCGCCAGTCGCTCGTAGTTCACCGCCGCATCACCCCGTATACTCCGGGGATCTGCGCAGAGGAGAACGCGGGGCTCGAAACCCCTTTCGCGTAGCAGGCGAGCCACCACCATGCCGTCACCGCCGTTGTTCCCTTTCCCGCAAAGAATCACGACGCGGTGCGATTCGAGCGGCGCCAGGCGTGCATCCAGGAACTCCACCACGCCGCGTCCGGCGTTCTCCATCAAGGTGAGGCTGGAGACACCGTAGCGCTCCGTGGTGAGGCGGTCAACCCGTTGCATCTCGGCAGCAGTGAGAATCTTCATAATTCGGGCCTCGCGGCTCAGTATCTGGGACTTGGGACCAGGGAACAGGGTCACGGATTCAGGTGGAATTCCGATTTCTGGAGCCCGTTGGTCCGATCGCACGAACGGGCCAGCCAAACCCGAGTCCCCAACGCCGAATCCCTAACCCCCAGTCCCGAATCTTAGAGCATCCATCCGCCGCTGACATTCAGCACTTGGCCCGTGATAAAGCCCGCTTCCTCAGAGGCGAAGAACCTCACGGCTTCTCCCACGTCACGACCGGTGGCGGGCCGGCCGACCGGGAAGCGCGCGTCCCTAACGCGCTGCGCTTCCTCCCAGGAGAGGTCCGGCTCGTCGATCACCGGCGGGTTCACCACGTTGGCCGTTATTCCGTTCCGCGCCTCTTCCAGGGCCACGGAGCGGGTGAAAGCCATGATTCCAGCTTTGGCGGCGGAATAGGCGGAGATCTTCGCCTGCCCAAAAGCGCGCTCCGCGCCGACTGCCCCCAGGTTGACGATGCGCCCCCAATGCAGCCGGCGCATAAAGGGCAGGGCGAACTTCGTTGCGTAGAAAACACTGTGCACGTTCGAGGCGATCACCGCGCCCCACTCTTCCACGGTCGAATCAGCTACCGGCTTCCATTCGAAATCGCCGACATTGTTCACCAGGACGTCCAGCCTTCCAAGCTGCTTGGCGGCCGCCTCGACCGACTCCTGCACGCGCCCCGGGTCGGTCGCTTCCGTGGCCAAGGCCAGACCGTCGGTACCCAGCGCGCGCAACTCCGCCACCACTTTCTGGGCGCCCAGCTTATTGGTTCGATAGGTCACCGCCACGCGCAGGCCTGCACGACCCAGCGTCAGGGCGATTTCTTTGCCGATTCCCCGCGAGGCTCCCATTACCAGGGCCACGCGATTGCGAAGAGCCACACCTCAACCCCTGAGCAAGTAACGACCGCAGAAGTTTACCGGACTTCATTCCCCGCGGCAATGGCGGCCAGGAGAGTGGTGGTGTCCTAATATGGTGAAGTGAGTCGCCCAGAGGAGATCGGATCTTCAGGCCCGACAATAGCCGACGCGGCAAGCGGGGCGTTTAGGCCCTGAAACTTCCGGGGCTTAAAGCCCCCACGGCGTGCGGCCCGATCGCGTCGGACCTAAAGCTCTGACCCCCTTCACGACTCCCCCCAGCACAGCTTTTCAAATTAGGGCACGACCCGGGAGTTCATTCCACGGCCCGCGCCAGGACCACCGTCATGTCATCCTGCAGCTCCGGACTGCCGGTCCACTCGTTGACACTGCGATAGATTTCCTCCACCAGGGTGGCCGGGGGGGCATGCAGGGCGCGGCGCGTTACCTCTAGAACCCGGGCTTCTCCGAACTCTTCCCCATAGATATTCTCTGGCTCGGTAATACCGTCCGTAAAGGCCATCAAAAGATCGCCAGGGGCAAGCTGAAGCTCTCCTTCCTCATAGGAACTGGAGGGAAACAGTCCCACCACAGTCCCGCCGGTACGCAGGCGCTCCAGCTTGTCTCCACGAAAAAGCACCGGGGGCAAATGCCCGCCGTTGGTGTAAGACAGCTTGCGGGTTGCGGCATCGTACACTGCAAAGAAGAACGTCACGTACTTCTCCAGCGGTGTATTCGCATAGAGCTGGCGATTCAAGCGCTCCACGACTTTGGCGGTTGAAACCTCCGGGCGCTTTGAGCCATGGTCCGGCCCGAGGCCATCGTAGAACTGCGCGCGCAGCGCCGATTGAATGGCCGCCATCAGCAGTGCCGCGGAAATTCCCTTGCCGCTGACGTCTCCCAACACCAGCGCCACCCGGTGTTCGTCCACAGGAAAGAAGTCGTAGTAATCACCGCTGACCGAACGGGCTGCCTTACAAATTCCGAAAAGTTCGAGACCCTTCACGGCGGGCGCCGACTGGGGAAAGAGTTGGCGTTGCACTTCCTCAGCGATCTCGAGCTCGTTCTGCATCCGCAACCGTTCCCGTGATTCCACCAGCAGACGCTCTACCGAGGCCGTCATGCTGTCAAAGGCTTCGCCCAACGAGCTCAACTGATCGTGGGCGGGGACCTGAATCCGATAGGAGAAATCTCCGGCTTTGACTCGCTCCGTGGCGTCGTAAAGCGTATCGACGGTGCGCGTCATGGAGCGCGTAAGCCTAACGCCAATCAACAATGCCACGCCTTCGATGACCAGGAAAATGACCGCCACCGCCTTGAACACATAAACCAAGAATTGGGAATAATCGCCAAGGGCAGCCAGCAGCCGCCCATTGAGCGTGAAAATCCTGGACCTGATGTATACGAAGGCGGGCTGGACAGCCTTCTCTTCTCGATCCCCACCCCAGGAAATCGGCTCCAATGAGGAGGCGCCGTACACAGAAAAATCAAGCCGGTTGACAGGATCCGGAACCTTCACGGACTTGGAGTTGATCGCGCCGCTCTGCACATAGGTGCCGTGGGGCGTCACCACGCTAACCCCCGCAGGGGGAGGTTCATTCGGCGCGGCGGACTTGGTGATCACCACACCGACCGGGCCGATCCCCTCGCCTACCAAATCCAGCAGTTCGGCCGTTAAAGGCTGCGAGAGCACCAACGTCAGCTTGCCGGCCGGCGTCTGGATTCGTTCCACGGAGCGCAAGGCGATGTGCCCTTCATCCACGACAATTCCTGCAAATTCCTCGCCTCGCATCCAGCTCGGGATGGTCACAGGATTGCCTCCCGGCCTGCCATTCAAAAGGAAAGCACGAGTTGCATCTCCCAGGCGGAGGGTGATGACGAGTCCCGGGTAGCTGCTCGCATGCTGAACAAGTTCTTCAACGTAGAACCTTTGAATCCTGTCCAACATGACTTGTCGCGACTTTTCTCCGGAGGATCTAGCCTCGTGGAGCACGACGCGATTGACCTGCTCGATTTCCTCAAAGCGCTCGCGCAGCCTCAGGACAACCAGGAAGGCCGCAAGCTGCCCATTGATGAGGAAACCCCCCAGGGCGACCAGCAAAAGGATAAGGAGAACAGGGACAAAGGCAATGAAAACATAAGCGGCCACGAGGCGCCGGCGCAGCCGCCAGAGCACACGGTTCCGTACGAATACCAGGAGGCGCCGCAGGTAGTAGGCGCTTGCCACGGTGGCGCACGCCCAAAAAAACGGCCAGAGCAGCCATGGCACGCCGCCGGCGGCGCGGGTGAGCCAGTCGGCAATCCATAGAGCGGCGCCGTACGCCGAGACCCAAGCCGTGAATCGAGCCATGCGGCGCGTCTGATATTCCCGGAATAGGAGGTCAAGCACTTTCCTGAGCATAGCCGTAGTTCGGGACCCGTGATTCGGGACTCGGGGTTAGCAAGCGTAGCCCCGACCTGTCCTCCAGGTCCGCGGCTTTCTCTGTCATTTGGGGACAAACCGTGGGCCTGCAAAACAGATCTGCGCTGCTCCAGAAATCAGGCTTTCGCGCAAATCCCTAACCCCGAATCCCGAGTCCCGTCTGTCTAGCTCCGGGTCCCGGGTCCCCTTCCCTCTCCGCAATCTGCAACTTGCTGTGGCGGCGGCTGTAACTGAAGTAGATGACCAGCCCGATGGCCATCCACACGAACAGGCGGATCCAAGTATCGCCGGGCAAGCCGAGCATCTGCGCACCACACACGATGATCGCGAGCGGGCCGACCAGCCATACCCACGGTGTACGGAAGGGCCGGCGAAGGTCGGGGTGCTTCTTGCGCATTACCATCACCGACGCGCTGACAATCACAAAGGCCAACAACGTCCCGATGCTCACCAGTTCCCCCACGATACGCAAGGGCAGCAGGCCACCGGCCAGGGCCACACAACTCCCCGTCAGCGCCGTGCTTTTGTAAGGCGTCCGAAAGCGCGCGTGGATGTGGCCAAAAGCCGGGGGGAGCAGCCCGTCATGAGCCATGGAATAAAACACTCGGGTCTGGCCCAGCATCATCACCAAGATGACCGCGGTCGTGCCGAGTAGCGCGCCGATCTTGACGATGGGAGAAAGCCACACGCGCGCGGGGGTGGAATCGATGGCGAGGGCCAGCGGATCCGGGACGTTCAGTTGCTGGAAGGGCTTCAAACCCGTCAGAACCAAAACCACGGCAATGTAAAGCAGGGTGCAAATCCCGAGCGAACCCAGAATGCCAATCGGCATGTCGCGTTCAGGGTTTCGCGCTTCCTGCGCGGCCGTGGAGACAGCGTCAAACCCAATGTAGGCGAAGAAGATGACCCCCGCCCCGCGCAGCACTCCCGTGAGGCCGAACTCACCAAAGGTGCCCTGGTTGGGAGGTAGGAACGGATGCCAGTAGGCGCGGCTTACATAAAGCGCGCCGACGACAATGAACAGCACGACGACGCCAAGCTTCACCAGAACGATCAAGCTGTTAAAATTCGCGGATTCACGGATACCGATGATGAGCAATGTCGTGATCAGGACCACGATAAAGGCTGCCGGCAGATTGAAGTAGGAGCGAACCACACTGCCGTCTGCCAGCATCACTGTTTCCCAGGGACTCTTGCTCAGTTCTGCGGGAAAGGGCAGGTGCAGGGTCTTTTGCAGGAAAGAGACCAGGTAGCCCGACCAGCCGATGGATACGGTGGTGGCGCCGACCGCATACTCCAGGATCAAGTCCCAGCCGATGATCCAGGCCAGAAACTCCCCGATGGTGACATACGAATAGGTGTAGGCGCTCCCCGCCACGGGGATCGTTGAGGCAAACTCCGCGTAACAGAGCCCGGCGAAAGCGCATCCCACACCCGAAAGGATAACCGAAAGCACCAGGGCCGGCCCGGTGTGTTGCGCTGCCACTCCGCTCAGGACAAAGATGCCGGCTCCCACAATCGCTCCGATGCCGAGGGAGGTCAGCGCCAGGGGGCCCAGGGTCCGTCGTAAGCCGTGTTCGGATTCCGCGGCCTCCTCGCGCAACAGCTCGATACTTTTCTTCTTCCACAAACCAGGCATGCCACCTCCTTAAATTTGTCTCCCGAAGATTCTTCCCGCGTCGAGCGCCCGGCACAAAACATCCACATGCTACCCCGGCAGGGAGCCGCCCGCTGTCAAAACTGCTTCCCTGTTGTCCCTACGCCGCCGCCAAAGATAATAAACCGGAATCCCAATCGCCACGATACTCAACCCGGCAACACTCCGCAGAGCCTTGTGCGTCAGCAAAGCCCATTCGACAAATGACGCAAATGCGATGTAAAGCAAAGGAAGAACCGGGTACCCCCAGGCTCGATAAGGCCTCGGCGCGTCCGGGCGCGTGTGCCGCAGTCGGAAGATGCCCGCGATGGTCAGAATATAGAACAGAACGACTGCGAAAATCACATAGTCGAGCAGTTCATTATAAGTTCCGGTCAGGGTCAGAAGCGCGCCCCAAACCGCCTGCACGAGTAGCGAGACGGCCGGCGTGTGGTACTTGGGATGGACCTTTCCCACCGCAGAAAAGAAGAGACCGTCTTTCGCCATGGCGTAATAGACACGCGCCCCAGCCAGGATCAAGCCGTTCATGCAGCCAAAAGTAGAAATCATGATGGCGGCCGCCATGAGCCCCGCGCCCCTTCCCCCCAGCATGGCCTGCGTGGCGGCAGTGGCGACGCGATCCTCGGCCGCATACTGAATCCCTCGCTCCAGCAGCCCACCCTGCGGCGACCCGAAAAACGGCAAGGCGCGATAATAAGCCCAATTACAGGCAAAGTAGATCGTGCAAACCGCGCTCGTTCCCACAAAAAGCGCCAGAGGCAGATGGCGTTTCGGATTAATGACTTCACTGCCCGTGAAGGTGACGTTGTTCCAGGCATCGGAGGAAAACAAGGGGCCAACCAGCGCCACGCAAAGTACGGTCAGGGTAGCCACATCCCAGTGGGCGCCTTGCCAGAACCCCTGCTGAACCACGGCCGGCGCGGAATGCCCCCAGGCCCACCATCCCCCGAGCGCGACCAACCCCAGAAGCGCCACGACTTTCAGAATCGTAAAGATGTTCTGAACCCCGGCGCCAACGCGTAACCCGAAGACGTTCAGCCCACTCAGAAAAATCAACGCCAGAATGGCCACCAACTGTTGAGACGAAATCGCGACGTGGACCGGATAGCCGAAGACTTCGGGGGTCCCCAGGTTCAGCAAAATATGCTGGGCCGAAACCCAGGGAACGAACACTCCCAGGAATTTTCCGAAGGCCACTCCCACCGCGGCAAGGGTTCCGGTTTGAATCACCAGGAAGAGCGTCCAGCCGTACAGAAAACCGAAGAGGGGGCCAAAGGCTTCACGCAGGTAAATATACTGGCCGCCGGCCTTGGGCATCATGCCCGCCAGTTCGCCATAACTCACCGCCGCGATGACGGTCATCAGGCCGCTGCAAACCCAACTGAGAAGGAACAGGCCGGGCGATCGCACCTGCCGCGCGATGTCGGCAGCCACGATGAAAATTCCCGAGCCAATCATCGACCCCATCACAATATTGGTGCAATCCATGAGGCCCAGGCCCTTCACCAGGTCCGGGGACTGTGCGTCGGGAGCGGGAGTGGAAGATGCCGCAGTCGTCATAGCAGAGCAAGTCTCGAAGCCCATCCTGAGCGAAGCGAAGTGAAGTTCTCAAACAAATACGGGGGTCCTTCGCCGGCTTCGCCTCCTCCGGATGACAAATTCCAGGGTTGGTCAGCAAACGCCCAATACTTTCAGAAACTCTTCCGCGCGCTGGCGGATATCCGGCGCGCCCACCAGCCCGCGAATGATCGCAACAGAATCCGCTCCAGCCTCCATGACTGCACGGGCATTTTGGACGGTGATGCCTCCGATGGCCACCAAGGGCTTGCGCGTGGCCCGGCGCGCGGCGCGCAAACCTTCCACCCCCACCACGGCGTCAGGGTTCTGCTTGCTGGCTGTGGGAAAGATAGGACCGAAGGCGATGTAGTCCGCCGAGGTGTGATCCGCTTCCCTCACCTGTTCTAAGACGTGCGTGGAGTAACCAATCCATTGCGCGGGGCCGAGGATGCGGCGCGCGTCTTCCACGGGCAGGTCTTCCTGGCCCAGGTGCACCCCGCCGGCGTCGACGGCGCGCGCGATATCGGCACGGTCGTTGACCATGAAGATGCCGTGGGACTGGTGCACGCACGCTGCCAGTTGCTGCGCGCGCGCCCAGAGCTCGCCCGAAGATGCCAGCTTGTCTCGAAACTGGATCAGCCGGACGCCCGCCGCGAGCAAAATCCCGGCCACTTCCAGACTGGAACGGCCACCTGCCTGAACAGGGTCGATTACCGCGTAGAGGCGTGGGATTACAAACTGCATAACTCCGCGAGCCCCCCGGCCTCAGGGCGCGTTCTCACCATTGCGGCCGAAACGGCGCAAGAAGTGCGTGTCGAAATTCCCGGCCTGGAAATCCGGGTCGGCCATAATCTTCTGATGAACCGGAATCGACGTGGAGATGCCCTCGATGATGAACATTTCGAGAGCTCTGGCCATTCGGCTGATGGCTTCCTTGCGGTCCTTGCCATGCACGATCAGCTTGGCAATCAGGGAATCATAGTAGGGCGGGATCACCGATTCAGTATAGGCGGCCGTATCGACCCGGACGCCCGTGCCGCCAGGTGGGTGGAAAGCCGTCACCTCCCCGGACGAAGGGGCGAACGTCCGGGGGTCTTCCGCGCAAATGCGGCACTCTATGGCGTGCCCTCGCAGGCCTATGGTCTCACCCTCGAAAGGCACGTGGCCGCCCGCAGCGATCAGGATCTGCTGCTTCACAAGGTCCAGGCCGGTCACCATTTCTGTTACCGGATGCTCCACCTGAATGCGCGTATTCATTTCCAGGAAATAAAGGTCTCGGTTCTCGTCCATCAGCAGTTCGACGGTACCCGCACTGGTGTAACCGATCTTTTCCAGGGCCCGGATGATCTGCTGCCCGACGCGCTCCCGGGTTTCCTTGTCCAGTTGCGTGGACGGCGATTCTTCTAAGAGTTTCTGGTGCCGGCGCTGGATGGTGCATTCGCGCTCCCCCAAGTGCACGACCCTCCCGTGTTGATCGCCCAGAACTTGAAACTCGATGTGCCGGGGAGAGGAGAGGTACTTCTCCAGATAAACATCCGGAGTTCCGAAAGATGAGGCCGCCTCGTTTTGCGCCGTCTGCAGGAGATGGGGCAGTTCCGCCGCAGAATACACAATGCGCATGCCGCGGCCGCCGCCTCCCGCCGCCGCTTTCACCATTACCGGGTAGCCGATGCGCTCGGCCTCCCGCCAGGCGGCTTCCTCAGAAGGGAGCACTTCGGAACCCGGTAGCACGGCAAGCCCCAGCTCCGTCATTCTCGCCCGCGCCCGGTTCTTGTCGCCCATCAGCCTGATGACGTCCGGCTGGGGACCGATATAGGTCAGGTTTGACGCCTCGCAGACTTCCGCGAAGTAGGAGCTTTCCGCCAGGAAGCCATAACCCGGGTGAATGGCTTCGGCGCCGGTAATCTCCGCCGCAGAAATGATGCTGGCCACGTTCAGATAACTGTCCGAACTGCGCGGCGGGCCGATACAGACGGCCTCTTCGGCAAAGCGCACGTGCAGGGAATCGCGGTCGGCTTCGGAATAAACGGCGACGGTCCGAATCCCTAGTTCCTTGCAGGCGCAGATCACCCGCAGAGCAATTTCCCCGCGGTTCGCAATCAAGATCTTGTTGAACATCGGCGCTGCGGTTTCCGCTCGTCGGCTCGCCCTGCGAGCCCTTGGGCTCGCACGTCGTGGTGAAGTGCGAAGTTATCCCGAAGACCCTTCCCACCGCAGAGTCGCGGAGGCGCAGAGGCTTGAAGACAGAAGCCGCTTTCTCCGCATTTCGGCACCTCCGCGGTCAAGGCCGCCATTTTTGCGCAGCTTCGAAGCCATGTCTGCGCCACCCCAGCGATTCTGACTACTTTTGCTGCAAGGGTTCGATGGCGAACAAGGATTGCCCGTATTCCACCGGCCGGCCGTTTTCGACGTAGGCGCGCACTATCGTACCAGCCACCTCAGATTCGAGCTCGTTCATTAATTTCATAGCTTCAATGATGCAAAGGACCTGCCCGACCCGCACCTTATCACCCACTTGTGCAAAGGGAGGGGCGTTCGGACCGGAAGCCGAATAGAAGGTCCCCACAATAGGAGATTTCATGATGAAGAGGTCCTCGGTCGATTCCCCGGCCGGCTCGACCGCAGCCGGAGCAGGCGGGGAAACAGGAACCGACATTGCGGGCAGCGGCGCCGGACATGAGGTGGCCATCACGGGAGAGGGAGACGGGGGCTGTCCGTTCACAAGGGCAAGATCCCCAGCGTTTCCGCGCCGGACTCGGATCTTGACGCCCTGCTGCTCCATTTCAAATTCGGTGATCCCCCTTCCCGCCAGGACGTCCAACAATGCCTGGATGTTCTCCAGACTCCAAGCCCGCCCGGGGGCGGTAACGTTGCGCGTGGAACTCTTGCCGGGCATTTCGTTTTCTCCCTTGCTGCTAGCTCACGATCCAGCTCTCGAGCGAGGCTGGAGTAAGAATCTCCGGACCATCCGGCCCGACGAGTACCGTATCCTCCACCCGGATCCCACCGAACCCTTCCAAATAAACTCCGGGTTCTACGGTAATTACAGAGCCTGCTTTTAGGCGGGTGGCCTCACCCTTGGCCAGGCGCGGCCTTTCATGAATCTCCAGGCCTACACCGTGTCCGGTGCTGTGAGTAAAGTGCCGTTCCAGCCCATGCTTGGCTAGGACGCGCCGTGCCGTAGCGTCAACCTCGCTCGCCTTGACCCCATCCTGTACTGATTCGACCGCCTCGTGCTGGGCTTTCAGAACTGCGGCGTAAAGGTTGCGAACGCGGCGACTCGGCTCGCCCAAAAAGACCGTGCGCGTCATGTCAGCGGCGTAACCATTAAGTATAGCACCCAGATCAAATATAACCAACTCTTCTTCTTGCAGTAACTTAGACGACGAGCGTGCGTGCGGGTGGGCGGAGCGCGGCCCGGAGGCCACTATGGTCTCGAAGGCTGCACCGTCGGCGCCCCGTTTGTGCATTCGGTACTCGATTTCGGCCGCCAGATCGCGCTCCTCGACCCCCGGCTTGACCCGCGTTCGGAGATCCTCAAAAACCTTGGCCGTAATCCGCCCGGCGCTGCGCATTGCTTCAATTTCGCCTCTGTCCTTCACCACCCGGAGCTCCTCAATCAAATCCCCGGCAGGCCTCAGCCGAATGGTGCGACCAGCCTCCGTGCGGAGCTGTTGGAATTGGTCACAGGTGAGGCTTGAAGCTTCGTAACCCACTTCACGCACGGGATGCTTCCGTAACCAGGCCGCCGCCCCCTTCAGCAGCCCCCTCCTCTCCTCGATCACCTCAACACCGGTGGCCTGCCCGCGCGCCTGGAGCGTGTACCGGGGGTCAACCCACAGTACGGCGCGGCGGGGCCCGAAAAGCGCTAAGCCGGCGCTGCCCGTGAAGCCCGTCAGATAGCGGACATTTACGAGGTTTGTGACCAAGATGGGGGGAACCCGGCGCACTTCCATCAAGGCCCGAAGCCGTTCCACCCGGGCGATGATTCCATCTGAGGATTGCTCTGGGTACATGAGCGGAAGCAAAAAGGAGGAGACCACGGTCTCCTCCTGGAATTAGCGATCGAAGCAGCGCCAGTCGTGCTGCGCAAGAAATCAGGTGATAAGGATCTTCGGCGATACGAAGAACAGCAGCTCCAGGTCATTGTCCTGGGTGTTGCTCGCCTTGAACAAATGGCCGAGGACAGGAATGTTTCCCACCCATGGTACATACGTGGCGTTCTTGGATCTCGTGGTCACTGTAATGCCACCGAAGACCACAGTGCCGCCGTCCGGAACCAGAACCTGAGTCGTGGCCTGCTGCGTGTTTATGTTGGGGGCGGCAGACACCACCAGCGCGCCCACGGAGGAGTTCTGCACCCTGATGTCCATGAAGACGTTGCCGTCATCTGTAATCTGTGGTGTGACGTCCATCCTTAAGGTGGCATCCACATAGTTAACCGTAATCGTGTTGTTGATGGTGGTCTGAACGGGAACCTGCGTGCCTTGCTGGACCATTCCCTTCACGTTGTTTTGCGTCACGATGGTGGGCCGGGAAATGGTCTTCGCCTGGTCGCGTTCCTCCTGAGCCGTGATGATGGAATCTATGAAATACCGGGCCGAGGCATTGGAAATCACCGCAGTGCCAAACCCAGTGGCCGTGCCGGGTAGGAGTGTTTGGGCTTGGCCAGCAGCGCCGGTGACAGGGAGGGTGGTAGCAGAAGGTGCGATTGACCCCCTAATGCCCGTGGTGCCGCCAATCATCGTGGAACCAGATTTGTTGAGGAGGTTCCCGGTGAGCGCTGACTGCAATTGGCGCGTAAAGTCCGCAGTCGCCAGCACAACCCGCGTTTCGATTAAGACTTGCTTGGCCTTCCGGTCAATCTTAGCAATGATGCTCTGAATGATGGGAATCTGGCTCTGGACGTCAGAAACGATCACGGTATTCGAGCGCTCGTCCACCAGAACCGTCCCGCGGCGGGTGAGGGCGCCGCCTCCTGCCCAGGACTTCAGCAAGGTCGCGATGGTCGTAGCCTTGCCATAGTTAATGGGCTGGAACACCGTCACGAGGGGCGCGGCATCCAAGCGGGCCGAAGCCAGTTTCGTCGTCGACTCTTGTTCCGCCGTCAAAGTTTCCATTCTGGCAATCCGCAAGACATTACCTTCCAGAACCTTCCCCAAACGGTTGTTCTTCATCACGATGTCCAGGGCTTGGTCCCAAGGCACGGAATCGAGCACCAGAGTGACGGTGCCGCTGACGTTCGGATCGATGATGATGTTCAGGCCGCTGATCTCGTGAATCAGCCGGAAGAAGTCCTTCAGGTCAACCTCCTTCAAATTGAGCGAAATTGGTTCACCTGTGTACTTGGGCCTCTCCTCACCGGCGGGGCTGGCACTGCCGGGGGGCGTCCCCTGCGCCGCCAGGGGGGAGGCTTCCCTGCCAGAGGTCAGCAGGCGAGCTGCATGCTCTGCCCGTAAGGACTCCGGCGTCTCACTGGGCGGGGCAGGAGTAGGGGCCGCAGCCACCTGCGGGGAGCTTTCGGCAGGAGGCAGGGTACTTTGGACATCAGGATCTGGGGCGTCCTTGGTCTTCTCCGGAAGAGGCGCAGCCACTGCCGGCGTTCGATGGACAACGTCGACGGGCGGAGTGGGAGCAGATACCTTGGGCTCTATCATCCGAACCGCAGGCACAGATGCCGTCTCGACTGGCTTGGCATCGACGGGCGGCGCTGTGGGAGCCGGGGTCGTGGTCCGCAGACCAGCGGATGCGGGCTTGGTCAACACGCGTGGGCGCAAATCAAGGCGCACTCCCGCGGGGGTCGAGTGGACGTCGAAGACGGGATCGCCACTCAGGTCCGCGACCACGCGCACGATGGCCGGTTCCTTCTCACGGAACTGCCCAATGCGAACGTCCCGGAGAAGCAAAGTCCCCCCGGTGTATGACCTCTGCTGAGCCACGTTCTGAGCGCCTTCAATATCCACTACCAAGCGGGAGGGGTTGGACAGTCGCATCACCCGGTAATTTGCCGTCCCGGAGGTCGCAACATCCACGGAGGTCTCACCCGACTGACCCTGGGCAATGGTCACGTTCGAGACCCGCAGCGGTCCACTGGCAGGGGCGGGAGGGGTTACGTGGGTGGGCGGTGTCACGGAAGAGGCCGAGGGTGGATTGGCCGCGGGTGCGGCAACCGCCAGAGATGGAAGGGCCTGGACGAAGACCAGCCGCAGGGTTGACCCCTCCCTCTGAACTGCAAAGGGTGAGACTTGCTTGGTGTCTAACTGAACTCGGACCACCGACTGGCCCGAAGCGTCCTGGTACTGCAGGAGCTTGTAGCCAGACAATAGTGGGTTTACCCAGAGTCCGCTTCGGGGAACACCGCCCAGCTTGGCGCCCACCAAGTCGATGAATAGTGCGTCGGGAGCAGCCTGGACAGACTTATAGGTATAGCTACCGTCCACGCGCATAACCAGTTCTTGCCCCGAGGGGCCGGCGGAGATGGTGATCGCCCGCAAGGTCGCCCCCTCCGAGGCCGCCCAGGCGTGACCCCCTGGGACTGGGACCATCCCCAGCATCAGCCATACCATCGTCAGCAGAACGATTGCTTGTCGTCTCATCTTCCTTCTCCCGGAGCCGAACCCAGTCGCTTGATTACTTCACGAGCCGACACTCGCCCATTCTGGTCGAGGACGTTCTCCTTGAAGTAGACCGCGTCCGGCGTGATCTTGCTGACTACGCCGTTATATACGGCGTCGTTTTCGGTCAGAAAATAAGCCCGCTTGGTATCGTTCGTGACGACGGCGAGCATCTTGTTGCTGGCTTCCTCATGAACGACTCCCTCGAGTTTCAACTGGGAAATGATCAGGCCGCGATTCCCTGGCGGCAGACCCCCGGCAGATTCCAGAGCCTCTCCCAGGACCTTGTTACTGGGGGGTGGAGGGAGCTTGAACGGGTCCCTTTTTCCGGCCATCGTCTCCGCGAGCGGGGCGGCTTCCGGCACCTCCTTGGGTTGACCCGGAGTCTTAGCGCGATGTTCCGGCTGAGGTTGGTCCTTCTTCTGCACAGCTTCCGCCGTCTTCCTGGCGCTCTGCAAGGCACCCATCGCGACTTGTTGTCCCGCCCAGGCCTGCGGCAGGCCCCCCCACCCTATGAGCACCACCAGTACCAGGAGACCAGTTGCCTCTATCCTTCCCGTGCCTTGCAACCTATGCTTAGCCATGGTCCTCGTCCTGCACATTATTTCTTCTTGGGAAGCGGCGGTGTCGGCGCCGCGGTCAGAACCTTATTGAAATATGTGATCAGCATGCAATTGGCCCCCACCGTCTCGCTGGGATAGACCGTGTAGTTTCCCATACCACCGCCCTCCGGAGTACCCAGGGACAGGCCCGAAACGCTTACGATGCGCTGCTCATGCGCGAGTCGGTCGAAAAAGTTCAGCAGACTGTAATAGGTTCCGTCCAATCGCAGGCTGAAAGGTGTCTCGACGTAGAAGTCGCTCACGACCTGGGTTTTGGGAACGAAGGTTCGGATGTTGACGTTCGAGCTCAGACTCTCCGCGAATACCGATCTCATGAATTCGTCGGTTGCCTGCTCGTCGGGAACGATGGAACGGAGCGTTTCCAACTGCTTTTCTAGTTGCACGATGCGGTTCAGATACTCCGTCTGCTGCTGGCGGAAGGCTTCATTCCGATCATTCTCCGCTTTGAGCTTGGTCACGTCCTTATCCAGGCGAGTGCGTCGCTCGCTCAAGGGTAAAACGTAATACCAAAACGTGACAACCGCCAGGGCAACCGCCACCAAAACAAAGATAAGTCCCTGCACCGGGGTTGGAAGATCATTGAAGCTCTTGGCCATCTTCTTTTCCCTCTCCTACCTTACGAGCCGCGGGGCGGGAGCCTGCGGCGCCGCCCCTTGCGGCGCTGTCCCTTGCGCTGCAGGTGCGGGGGCGATCACCGCCCCCGTGGGCGATTTGAATGAACAATTCAAGGTAAACTTGTAATTCGGGCGAGCGTGCTGGTCATCCTCATAGAATTGCTGCAACTGTATATTCTGGAAATACCCGGACTTCTTTAAATAAGACATGAAGTTGGCCATGGAATCCACCGTCCCGGCCTCCCCTTTTAACTCGATCTGATCAGCCGCCGGAGCCAACGTAAAGAGGTAAACATCGTTGACGCGGTTCACCACGTCGCCCAGGGAGCTCATCATCTCGACGGGCCCAACGCGGCTATTCTGCAAAGCCTGGATGGTGTTGATGCGGATTTCGAGGTCCTTCAGCCGTTGCTGGTACCTCTCGTTCTGGGCCTTGACTCCCGCGAGTTCCGCCTGCCGGAGCTTCTCCCGCTTCTGCCTGTGTTCGAGTTCTGCGACTTGGTTGCTCCAGATCTTGTAAATCACGCCGACGATCGCGAAGCTCACGATCAGCGCACCGGCAAACGTCACTACCTGGAAGACTCTCGTCGTCGGCGGGCCCGGCGCGGACGTCGTCGGAGGTGGCGCAACTCCCAGCAGGTTAATCTTAATCATGGCTAGTCAAAGCTCCTCAAAGCCAGCCCCACCGCGACGCTCATACGGGGAGCGATTTCGTCCACAAAGCCGCCGTCGAATTTCTTGGGATCGACCAGCAGCCGTTGGAACGGGTTAATGACCTCCACGGGAATGCCGAACTCCGCTTTGAGCTGATCGACCAGACCCTCGGTCTTCGCGGTCCCACCCGAAACATAAATGTGCTGGATGTTCTCGGTCGAGGTGGTCTGCCGGAAAAAGTCAAAGGTCTTTTGGATTTCTAGCATCAGGATTTCCGATACCGAGCGCAGGTGGGGGGTTTTCTGCTCCTGCGTCACGTTGGGAACCTCCAGACCTTGCTTCAGGCGTTCGGCGTCCTCGAAGCTCAAATCGAGTTCTTTCTGCAGAGTATCGGTGTACTGGTTCCCGCCCACGGAAACGTCGCGCGTGAACAGGGGATTGCCCCCGCGGCAGATCACAATATTCATGATGCTGGCGCCGATATTGAGCAGCGCCGCCATCTGCTCGGAGGGGATGTCGTAGTTCACCTCAAAAGCGTTGAACATCGCAAACCCGTCATAGTCAACGACCGTGGGAATTTTTCCGGCCTGGCTCAGGACATTGGTGTGATTCAGAATCTTCTCGCGCTTTACCGCCACCAGCATGACGTCCATGCCGTTCCCCGCCGCGGCAGGCCCCAGCCCCTGATAGCTCAAGTTCACATCCGTCATGTCAAAGGGAATGTGCTGCTGCGCCTCATAAGGGATTGCGTTGTAAAGCTCCTCCTCGGTTGCCGCGGCAACCGTCACGCGCTTGACAATCACGGAGTGGCCGGAAACCGAGGTTGCCACATTCCGAGTTTTGATCCCGTTATCCGTGAAAATCTTCTGGATAGCCGAGGAGACCGATAGGGCGTCCATGATCGCCCCATCTACTACCGTATCCTGGCTGAGAGTTTCCATCCCCACGTTCATGAGTTCATACGAGCCGCCCTTCTTCCGCAATTCCACTGCCTTGACGGCGCTCGAACCAATATCCAACCCCACCAGGTTCTTCGATTTTCCTAAGCCAAACATGGGCGATGCTCCCTACCGAATAGTGGCCCGCACCCGGCGGGACGCGCGCTGTTCAAATTGCGCGCTCTGCTTCTCCATCCAGCGGTCCAGAACAGTCTTCTTGAACTTCCAGCGATTACCGAGTTTGAATGCGGGAAGCTTTTCGTCATACACGTACTTGTAAAGGGTCTCCCGCGAAACCCCGAGGTACTCTGACGCTTCCCGGATGTCCATGACCTCTCTGGTTTCAACCATACTCTTAACCTTCCGAAGTGTCGTGGCTTGCTGCGCTAACGAAATCACTCGAGTGGAAGAATATGACTATCCACCCTAAATTGCGCTTATACGCCCCGCCTGTTTGCGCTGTCAAGAGGAATTTTGTAAGTCTTAGGGGTTTCTTAGTATTTTTATCGCCCTTCTTATGGTTATTTTGGGTCGTTAGTGGAACAGGTTGTGTAATTTCGAACGAATACCACTAGATATATCCCCACAAAATATTTCGCTCTTTGCTGCACTTTGAGGACACTTTAGCTGTTTCCAGGGAAAAGAAGGTGACTTAGACCCAACTCTTCTGGGTTCTTTTGCGTTCCTCGCAGGCTTGCCCAATGGTCCTGGATCTATCCCGCAAATGGATTCCTTTTCCCGGCTTTTCTTCGGCTTTGGGGTGGTTTTGAATAGAGGACAGGGGGAGTGGCGGTCGCGAAAAGTCGATTTTCTCCAGTTCTCTCGCAGGTCTCAGCCAATATCATCGTACAGGCGTCCACAACGAGTTCCCCTTCCCGGTTTTCTACCGGGTCGCAGCGGTTATCAGGTGAGGATTAGGGGGGGATGAGGGTGAGTAAAGTCGGTCTTTTGCGGGTTTACTGGAATGCCGAACTGTCTGGAAGGCCGAATTGACCGCAGCCGGAGCAATCCTCATCGCGGTGGGCAACCCTTGGCTGAACTCCCTTCCTTGGCTGAGGAAGGGATTGAGGAGTTCTGGGAACTGCGGTAGTGGTGCAGTTCAGAATCGCGCATTCTCGCGGCGCCACGATCCCTGGCCGGGCACGATTCCCCTTCGGGTTCAGGTGGGGTGCCCGAAGAGCGGGGTCGCTCATGATATCCGAAACGTACCATCGCCGAACCAGCGGGTGCGTTCGCAATCCCCTACCCCCAATTCAGGAGGCGATGCACTGGCAGTCACATGCCACATAGCCTACCCCGGCCAGTTGAGATCACTTGTTCGTCGCGCCGACGCCGCTGGTGAGTTGCAGCTCCGCAAACCCCAGGGTGATTTGCAACGCTATCTGCTTCCCGTCCAGGCTGATGTTCATCGCTTCATAAGGGTTCGGGCGCCCGGCATTTTGCGCCTGCCAGGTGAGCTGCTGCGCCATCTTCAGTCCCTCCAGGACCTGCCGCAGCGTGGCCGCGTCTTCCGGGGTTGTGCAATTGAGCTTCATGTCCAGATTAACCTTGTCCGCAGCATCAATGCCGTAAATCAGGGAATCGACTTTTTCAAATACCCGCGGCCAATCCAGCTTCAGAGTGCTCTGCAGCGCTAGCCAACTGCCAAACCAGTCGCCGATCGCCGACTCCAGAGCAATTCCCCAGATGGGTGCGTCCTTGCGAGTTTGAGCCAAGGGGCCCGTGAAATGCTCGTCCGAATTCAGGCCCGGCGCCTGCCCGGCATGCGCTTCCAGCAGCCCCGTCAAGGCCGTGAGCGGCCCGAAAGCCCCGAGGGAATTCTCCAGCACCACGACGCATGTCCCCGCCACACCCGCTTGCAGGCAGTAGGCCTGCTGGCCGGCAATGGGAGTAGGTGTGAGGTTCTGCTCCGCAGCGCGGCTGGCCACCTGCGCCTTGTCAAAACGCCCGGAGGCAAAGCCGTACAGATCCATTTCCTTGTCGCCGGGCTTCCACCCGATCATAAGCTCGTCGATGTCGTTCTCGCCGATGCCGATTTGCGCCAAGGCCGACTCAAACTGCTGCAAGCGCAGGCCCAAGAAGCGTTGCCGCAAGCTCTGATAATTGGGCAGCTTGCGCAACTTGGCCGGACTGTTGTATTCCACCCGCAAGGTCTGCGCGGGAAAACCCGCCATGGCCGTACTTACGAAATCCGCACCGGCGCCGTTCTGCGCAATGCCTGCCAGCGCCGTTACCACCATGACTGAAAGAAGAGTCCTTCGCATGCTCACCTCGGAGCGGGATGTATCGGGGTCGCTGAATCTTTCCAGAATGCGCCGCGTAACGCGGAGACTACAGCAGTGTTCGATGACACTTCAATCTGGCAGGTTTCCCCGCCGCCGTCAACTCCTTCTCGCAAGTGTGAACTATACAGAGCGACATGAATTCTTGCGCATTGCCCTGTAGCAGCAAGTCTATGACCTGGCTTGTCCAGATCAGCGAACTCTTCGAGCCGCTACCGCGGCTCTGACGCCTATTGTGCGGAAAGCCTCTTCGTTCCGGCCCAGGCTGCATCCTCCCCCGCGCCGACTGGAAGGTTCAGCCTTCCAATCGGCGCGGAGGCATTCGTCCGGGACACGCACTCCACGGAAAGGCGGAGCCTTTCCGCACAGCATGTGGCGGTCCATCGAAATAAACTCCATGAGCCGGTAACTACGGTCACTGCTCTCGTCACCGTGGGCTTTCCCTTCGACGACGAACTGGAACAGGGGAATTGCTTGTGCAAGGGCCCCGGTAGGCAGTGTTTTACGCCCAAAATCAGCGGCCAAAGTAAGATACAAGCATAGCGATCAAAACTCTCACCACAGGGTGCGCAGAGAGCACAGAGAAAAGTACTTCGGCTGGGTGGCACCGACATCGCCTTTTATGTTGGCGCCATTAGGATGCCAGCACAGGCCATGGATTAGGACGCGCTTACAGAAGAGGTCTTGCAGGTGTTCGTGGGCGGATACGTGAAAACTAATGTATGCAACACCCGCGGTCGGCCCACCCGGCTTTGATCTTTGCATTTTGCGCTTTGCGTTTTGACTTTCTCTTGCGGCTCCGTCGAGCTGTGCTACGCTCGCTGTCGTGTCGGGATCAATTCCTGCTCTGGCGGCAGCGCTGGAAGAGTTGGTTCAGGAGTTCGAGTCCCAGGTCCATCTCTTCGCGCGTGATGGTGAACGACGGCGCCAGCGTGAACACGTTCTTGTAATACCCGCCCACGTCGAGCACCAGCCCATATTTGCGGCCGGCCACAGGGATGTCGCCACCCAGCCCAGCCGCAAAGATGCGGTCGGTCAGGTCGCGGTCGGGAGTGACGCCGTCTTCCTGGCACACTTCCACACGCAGAGCGAGGCCGAGGCCGTCTACGTGGCCGATGACTCCGGGGTAGCGCCGCTGGAGTTCCTTGAGGCCGCCGAGGAAGTACGCACCTTTCTCGTTCACGACTTTCTCGTAGTCTTCCTCCTCCATCATCTTGAGTGTCTCGAGCGCCACGGCGGTGCCCAGCGTGTTTGAGGAGAACGTCGAGTGCGTCGACCCCGGGGGGAAGAGCTCGGGCGCAATCAGCTCTTCGCGCGCCCAGATGCCGGAAAGCGGGTTCAAGCCATTGGTGAGGGCTTTGCCGAATACAATGATGTCAGGCGTGATGCCGAAATTCTCAATTGCCCAGAATTTTCCGGTGCGATAAAAACCCATCTGGATTTCGTCATCGACGATCAGGATCTTGCGCTCGCGGCAGGTCTGCTGCAGCCGCTGGAAATATTCCCGGGGGGGAATGACGTAGCCGCCGGTTCCCTGCACCGCCTCGATGTAGAACGCCCCGAACTCCGCGGTCTGGGCTTTGGCATCCCACACGCCGTGGTACTCACAATCGAAGAGCCGGGCAAACTGGTCATGGCAATAGAGATTGCAGCTCTCCGGCTTGAGGCCATAAATGCAGCGGAAACAATAAGGATAAAAGACAAACTGCGCGCGGTCGCCGAAGTGGCCATAACGCCGCCGGTAGCGATAGCTCGAAGTGATGGCGGAGGCGCCCAGGGTGCGCCCGTGGTAGCCGCCCATGAAAGCGAACATCAGGTTCTTGCCAGTGTAGTTGCGAACCAGCTTGAGCGAATCCTCGATGGCTTGCGCGCCGCCCACATTGAAATGGACCCGGCCCTTGACGCCAAAACGCTTCTCGCAATACTGCGCAATCCGCGCGGCGACTTCCACCTTTTCGGAGTGCAGGTACTGGCAGGCAAGCTGCGGCAGGCGATCCACCTGGCGCTTCAGCGCCTCGTTCAAGCGGCGGTTCTTGTAACCAAAGCTCGCCGCGGAATACCACATCTGCAGGTCGAGATAGGGCGTGCTCTGCTCGTCGTAAAGGTAACAACCCTCGCAATCAACAAAGACCTTCGGTGGATCAAGGTAATGCACCGTGTCGCCGAACGAGCAGTACTTGCGTTCCAGGGCAAGCAGTTCCCCGGTGCGGGTGGTGGATTCGGAAATCGGCAAGGAAATGGAGCCTCCGTGAAGAAGTTTGCGGGCCATTCGGGCCGGCCGCGTAGGCCGCCCCAGCCGCAGTTACGACAATGCCGGAACCGGCTGCCGGTATCGCCGGGCCGGTGCCGGGGCAAGCAGCTTCTCGATCCCGGTCTGCACGTCCTGGAAAGTGTCGAAAGGATGACAGGCGATCCCGTTCTCCCGGCAATGCACAAGCAATTGTCGTTTGGCGAAGACCACGTCGGCGACCTCGACGGCGAAGCGGTCCGACATGCCGTCGCCCACAAAGACGACCGGCTGCCGGCCTGCGCTGAGGCGGCTGATGATGGCGGCTTTGCAGGTGGCGCAACCGTGCTCGCAGGACTCCGCCGCGTGAGGAAAAGAAGGAAGCAGGCCCCGGCCCTCCACCCGCAGGGCGCTCGCGAACAGGTGCGAACCGCTGCGGAAATGTCCGGACAGGCCGGCGCGTTTCAGCAGGCGGCGGATCACGTAATCGAAACCGTCGCTCACGACGGTGAGCCCCATCCGGTGCTGGCGCGCGAATCGGCAGAAGGCCCCGAAATGCGGGTCGAGTGCGATGGAATCAATCACCGCGTGGAACTCCTCCAGCGGGGCGTCCACCAACGCAATCTGCCGCTCCAGGCACTCGCGCGATCCGATCATGCCCAGCGCCCACTCCCGCTCAATGTCACGCCAGGAAGGGTGCGCAAGCTGCGCTAGAATCTGATCGGTCACGTCGAGCTCGGTGATGGTTCCATCAAAGTCGCAAAACACGGCAGGAGCAAAGCCGCCCTCCGCAGCCGCACGAGTTTTGGATGGATTATTCATTGTTTGCTCATCAGTCCTTTTAACAGAAATTCAGAGTATGCATTATGAACAATCCTGTTTGCCCAAGTAGTTTCGACTTTTAGATTTGAGCCTACGGTGACCCCCTCACTCCGACCCGCAAAACGTGGGGCCCCCTTCCCGCTCCGGCTGTAGAAAGCGCCGGTTGCCGTCCAGCCTCTCCCCCAATGGGGGCGAGGGTAGTAAACTCAGAAGGGATGTGTGCCTTTCATAGTTAAGAATTCAAGCTGCGCGCTCGTCCACCAAGCGGCGCGGCTTCCGGCCCTGCTCGATGCTCCCGGGGGGGAGAAATCGGAAAGCCAAGCGGTACATGCCGCAGACCTGATTGGCCCAGACATCCGGATACAAGGTCCGCAGGTTCTCCTGGATGGCCCCTTCCACCTGCGAGGCGCAGCCGCCATTGCTCATTTCCAGGCGGAACTCCAGGATGTCGTGCAGGCCTTCCTGGCGGACCGCCACCTGCCAGTTCGCGGCCAAGCCCTTGACGTCGTGCAGGACGCGCTCAAAAATCTCCGGGTACATATTCCCCGCGCCCATCACTACCATTTCGTCGCGACGGCCTTTGATACGCTCGATGCGCCGCAGGGTGGCGCCACAGGCGCAAGGCCCCTCCAGGAATCGCGTCACATCGTGAACCCGATAACGAATGAAGGGCATGGTGTGGCGCGCGAGGGTCGTGACGACCAGCTCGCCGTAGCCGTCGGGGTCGGGATCGACGATCTCGAAGTAGAGATTGAACTCGTCCACGTGGTACGCCTCGCGGCGCAGGCATTCCATGCCCGCCCCTCCCTGTTCAGTCGAGCCGTAGGCGAGAACCACGGGACACTTCCAAACGCTCTCCACATAATCGCGGTAAACGGCCGTCATGCGGTCGCCGCCCGCCATGATAAGCTTGAGCGGGTACGTTCCTTCCTTCTCCTTCTCGGCGATCTCGCTCAAGCTGACGAGCCAGGTGGGGTCCGCCACAATCACGTTGTACCGGTAAGCGCCCAGGCGCGAGTAGACCTCCCGCGGATGCGGTTTGCCGACCGCCGAGCAGAACACTCCCAGGCGCTTGCACGCCAGGAAAGTGACCCAACTGCTGAACCAGTAACCCGCGTCAAACGTGCAGACCACGCGATCGCCCTTGCGTACGCCGTTGTCATACAGCGCCGCGGCTTCGTAACGCGCCGCAAAGTCCAACTCTTCGTATGAGAAATAGACACTCTTGGGCCCGCCGGAGGTGCCCGTGGTCTCGAAAACCAGTTCGGGCTCGCGGCACAGGAACTCCTCGGCCGACAGGGCACGCAGGTCTTCCGGAGTCGTGAAGATGTCGCCCAGATCCCCGGGCTCACGGACTCGCTTCGGGTCAATGTCGTGTTCCCGCAGTTTGCTGGCGAAGAATTTCTGGTGGGCCGCGGCATAGCAGACGATCGCGCGAAAAGAATCTGCTTGCATCCGCTGAATCAGCGGGCGCGGAACGCGCTTACCCCAGCGCACCAGCGCCGGCACGGACTCACCGATCAAAGTACTTTCCACGAGTTTGCGAATTTGGGTGAACATCAAGTTACAGTTTTCGGTCGTCAGCTATCATTTTTCGCGTCAACTGCTCGCCACTTGCAGTCCCGCGGACCAATCGCAAGCTCAAGTGATGCCTGATGACTGAGAACTACCTACATCAAATACGCTGACTCACCGGTCCCCGGCGTCGGGGTGGCCAGCAAATCGATGTACGTGGCCTTCTCCAGCAAGGCCCGCGCCGCCTGAGCAATGGCGTGAGCGGCATCGGGGCGCGACCACTCGCGGGCGCGCCGCCGCATTTCCTGAAGCTCCTGGGGAGCCGCCAGCAGCCGCGATGCCAGCCTCGGGAGGTCACGGGGTCTCTCGGCACGCAGCGCCACGCCTTTTTGCTCGAGGTAGCGAACGTGTCGCTCCTCCGGCCCGGGAATGGGATGGGTAAGGATCATCGGCAATCCCGCGGCCAACGCTTCGGCTGCGGTCAGTCCGCCCGGCTTGGTGATCAAGAGGTCAGCAACTGCCATGAGTTCCGGCACGTCGTCGGTCCAGCCGAGCGGGTGCAAGTCCAGAGTAACCCGTCCGCGAAGCAATTCCAGCCGTCGGCGGAGTCCACGATCGTGGCCAGCCACCGCCAACACCTGCAAAGGCATACCACATAGGTCCAGGCCCGCAACGATTCTGTCCAGGGGCACAGGCCCCATGCCGCCACCCATCACCAGAACCACCGGCCGACGGGCGTCCAGGCCGAGGGCCTGAATCAGCTCGGCCCTATCAAAACGCAAGGCAAAGGCGGGGTCCACCGGAATGCCACTCAGCAAGACCCGATTGGGCAGCACTCCCCAGCCGATCAACTGGCCGCGCGCCTCGATACTGGCCACGCAGTACAGATCAATGCCGGATTGGACCCAGGGTGGCTCAGTCTGAAAGTCGGTTTGCACCGCCAGGATGGGTGCGTTGAACCAGCCTTCGCGTCGGCCCAGCGCGGCAATTTCTGCGGCGCCGATCTCCGTGACAATCACAAGGTGCGGGGCATGCTCCTTGATCTGGCGTAGGACCTTGCGGCAACCCCAGCGGAACACCCAGTCGGGAGCCGTAGCTTGATGTAACTGGCGCTGGCGGCGCTCAAACAAGTGGCGCCAGAGCCCGGGCGCGTGCCGCAACATCCACCAGTAGGGGTCCACGTAAAACCAGTGGAACCAAGGCCGGGCCGTATCGAGAGCGTCCAGCAACGTCACTTCGATCGGATCCATGCCGTCGCAAAGAGCGCTTTCGACGACTTCCGCAGCGCGCAAATGTCCCGAGCCCACGCCGAGCGTCAAAATACAAACGCGCTTCTGAATCATTATGTCACTCCGCGGCGCGGTCCGCCCGGCTGTCACTCAAACCGGCGAACGGCCAGCACTGCATTCAGCCCGCCAAAAGCAAAGGAATTGGACAACGCCACCCGCACCGGTTTTTGCCGCGCCTGATTCGGCACGTAATCCAAGTCGCATTCCGGGTCCGGCTGGGTGTAATTGGCCGTGGGAGGAATGACCCCCCGGTCGAGCGCCTGGAGGGTGGCCACCATCTCGATCGCTCCCGTGGCCCCCATGGTGTGCCCATGCATCGACTTCGTGGAGCTAATGGCCAAGCGCCGGGCTTGATCCTTGAACACTTCCTTGATCACCTGCGTCTCCGTGACGTCGTTCAGGCGGGTACCCGTTCCGTGGGCATTGATATAGTCCACTTCTTCCGGATTGATTTGTCCTTCCGCCAACGCCATCCGCACGGCGCGCGCCGGGCCGTCAATCGAGGGCTGGGTAATGTGGCTTGCGTCCGAGCTTAAACCGAAGCCCAGAATCTCCGCATAAATCCTGGCCCCGCGCTGCTTGGCATGCTCGAGTTCCTCAAGCAAGAGTACGGCCGCGCCTTCTCCCATGACCAAACCTTCGCGGTCCGCCGAAAACGGTCGGCAGGCGCGGCGAGGATCGCCGTTGCCGGCGGCCAGCACTCGCACCGACTCCCAGGAGCGCATCATCCCGTAGGTGATGGGCGCTTCGCTGCCACCTGCCAGCACCAGGTCAGCGATGTCGAATTTAACCAGATGGAAGGCCTCACCGATGGCGTGGCCGGAAGACGAGCAGGCGGTGGCAGTGGTCAGTGACGGTCCCTGCGCGCCATACTCCATGCAGATTTGTGAGGTGGAGGCATTGTGCATCATCTTGGGAATACTGAAGGGATGCAGGCGTTCCGCCTGCTTGGCATAGAGACTGAAATACCCCGAGTCAAGAGTCGTCGCGCCCCCCATGCCGCAACCCATCACCACGCCAAAACGCGGGCGCTCCTCGTCGCGAAGCTTGAGGCCGCTCGTGTCCATGGCTTCTTTGGCCGCCAGCAGGCCAAACTGGCTGAAGCGATCGAGCAGATCGAGCCGCTTGGCAGGGAAATAATCGGTCGGCTCATAATCCGGGATTTCTGCGGCAATCTGCACGCTCAACGACGCGGGATCGAACTGCTGGATGCGCCGGGTCGCCGACCGGCCCTCGACTAGCATCTTAAAGAAACTGTCTGCGTTCTTCCCGGTGGAGGCAAACACTCCGATGCCGGTGATGACCACTCTCCGCACGATGGGCCCCTTGGGTGTCGAGGATTAGCTGGTGGCAGCGGTAGTCTCGCCCTTCGCCATGGCCACCAGATCAGACACGTCTCTGCCTTCCAGCACGCGCGTGAGGCTGTCCACCACTTGGCGGACGCCGCGCATGTTCTTGGCTACGGTGTCGGGGATGTCGAGTTTGTATTCTTCTTCCAAAGCGAAAAGGATGTTCACGCCGTCCAGCGAATCGATGCCGAGCTCGGCAAACGTCGAGTCCACCGTGATCTTGCTCGCGTCCAGGTGTTGCTCCCGCGCGATGATCTCAATGACCTTCTGAGTAACGTCCATCTCTACTCCTCATCCTGCAGATTTGAATACCCGCCGAGCCCGCCTGCTACCTCATCGAGAAATCCCGATCGGATTCGGGGCGACCAGCCCCGCCACCGTCTGCAGCAGTTCCGAAAGCTGAAAGGGTTTGTCGAGCAGCGCGCACGCACCCAGCGCTTGCGCCGCCTTCTTTTCCGCTCCACTCATGAACGATGACATCAAAATGATATGATGCTGGGAATTCTGCTGGCGTAGTTTGCGAAGAAGTTCCAACCCCGATTCCTGGGGCATTTGAAGGTCAGCAATGACGATGCGATACTCACCATCGCGGCTCAGCGCTTCCCGTGCCGCCGCGCCGTCCGCCACGGCGCACGCGGCATAGCCGTTGGCTTCCAAAACCTCGCAAAGCAGGTCGCGGCTTTCCTGATCGTCATCTACGACAAGGATTTTCATCGCCACCTAAAACCGACCTCCTCTCGCAAAATGCGTGCCAAAGATTCATGGCGCTCATAATCGACTGATTTGATTAAATGCCTTATTAACCTGAATAAACCTTCACAGAGACTCTGGAGGGGTTTTATTAGCGTGTGTGTGGCAAATTGCCACGATATTCCATAATTTGGACTTTCCAAAAGCTGTATCTGACCGGCTGAATACCCTTGATTGACGAATCATTTCTAAGTTATTGTAAATAAATGTACTAAATAAATATCTGTTTATTTGTGAGCTTTGAGTGCGTGGCATTTTGCCACAGACGAGAAAACAGTTCAGTTCGGCAGAACGAGATTTAACCACAAATATACATGCACATATTGACAAACTGTCTGACTCAATCGACGTGAAAAACGAGCCTCAGGTTGAAGGAAGGAAATCCTGGAGCGGTACGAATTCGTATCCTCGCCCACGAGCGGCAGCGATTATAGCCGTCAAGGCCTGGACGGTGTCGGACCGGTCGACCTGGCCGACCGGCCTTGTCTCCCGACCATCGTGTAGCAGGATGACCGCGCCCGGCTTCAATTCCTGCAGCGTAGCCGCGACGATGCCCGGCGCATCCTTCTTCCAGTCATAGCCGGTTGCCGACCACATGACCATATGCATGCCCCGTTCCCGCAAGGTTGGAACCAGGCCGAACCAGCGAGCCCCATAAGGCGGCCGGAAGATCCTAGGGCGATAGCCCACGACCTTCTCAATGACGTCCTGGGCGCGGTCGATCTCCGCGGCGGTGCGTCGCCGGCTCCGCAAAGGGAGGAGCGGGTGCGAGTAAGTATGGTTGCCGACCGCGTGGCCCTCCGCCACGATGCGCCGAACCAGGTCAGGATTCCCCTCCACGCTTTTCCCGCATAGGAAGAACGTAGCGGGAACACGCTGGGCGCGGAGGATTGCGAGAATCTGTTCAGTGAAGGGCGATGCCGGCCCATCGTCAAACGTCAAGGCGATGGGTTTGCCCTCTTGCGGCCCGCGGATGAGCGCCGGTCCAAAGAACTGGGAGGTGGGCACTGTACAGGCCCACCAGAACCAGCAGCCGATTAGGCCCACCACCGCCAGGCTCGCCAGTGCGATGAGCAGCATACGCTGTCCTTCTTCAACTCCCGTTGCGGAGACTTCGAGCGCCAGGCTAGGCCGCGATGCTGTTCGCGTGAGAGGTTTCGGCTTTTCAGACTGCTCCGCGGAACCCCCTCACCTGTCCCGCCCCCGGCTGGCGAAAACGCCGGCGGCGGTCCACCCTCTCCCGCAGGGGAGAGGGCAAGAAGAACAAATCCCCGCTTCCCTCGGTCGGCGCGGCGACCTCCTGAGAATAACAGCCGCGACCGGTTTTTCCGCACCCTGCCCCGGCCCCATGGGCGGCCTTACCGAGGCCCCCCGCCGCGCTCACATGATGCGCAGAAAATTCAATGCAGACTCCACGGCCAGCATGGGGCTATTCGTCAAGGCACTCACTTCGTACGGACAGCCGATTTTGCAGCCCTTGCAGAAGTCCCACAGCGTCGCTTCCTGCGAAATGATTTTCCTGGCCACATCTGAGGCGAAGATTTCCCGCAGGGGCGCCTGCGATTGGTGCAGCGTGGCGAAGGCGCAAGGCAGGTGAATCGAGCCATCCGGCTTCATCGAGATAAGCTTGGAAGGGTGCCGGCAGGGGAACTGCGGCCCGAATCCGCCCTGGCGATAGAACTGATAGTAGTGCGTGTAGAAGCGGACGTTCCGGGGGTAGGCTCGGCGCAGCTCGCGCAGGAACATCTCCACGGTGTCGAGATCCTTGCCATGCAGTTCAACGTCGGGCAGAAGTTCTCCGGATCGCATCACGTTATGGACCGCCTCCGGGTGCAGCACCAGGTGGCGCTGTTTCGCAAACTCGGCCAGCTCCGGCAGATCGTGGAGGTTCTCGATATTCACCGCGGCGTTGATTTGTGTGGTGAAGGGCCGGCGTTTGGTCAGCACGTAATCGAGATTCTCCAGAATTTTCGGCAGCCCGTCCACACCGCGACGCTTGGCAAAGCGCTGGACATTAAGCGAGTCAATCGAGACTTCCAGCATGTCGAGCCGCGCCACGCCGTCCGCGTATTTCTTGATGAGCAGGCCGTTGGTGGGCATGGAGGTCCACATACCCTTGTCAGCGGCGCAGGCGATGTAGTCGCAAGTGTTGGGGTTCAACAAGGGCTCGCCGCCGGAAAAGCTGAGCGCGAAGATCCCCATCTCGCAGAACTCATCGATCCGTTTGAAGATGCGGTCGCGTATGGCGCGTGTCTTGAGGTCGTTGAACTTGCCCTCTTCGCCAAAGATGCAATACTCGCAAAACATATTGCACATCAGGGTGGTCTCAAACATCACCATATAAGGCAGCTTGAGACCGGACCAAACGTGCTTCGCAGCCGATTTGACCATATAGGAATACTTCATCGCATTTACACCGTTACTCGGCGAAGAGTAGCGCGGACCATCCTTGATCCCCGCAGGGGATCGGTAGGATAGCCGGGGGCAACGCTCTCGGAACACTCGCCCCCCACAAGGTCCGACCCTGGAGGGATCGAACCCGGGTGCCGCCATGTCGGTCTTGCGTCCGCGAGCCCCAAGTAATGCGACCCCGGCAGGGTCGCGGGAAGGAGCGCCGCTCTCTCCGGGGGCGTTGCCCCCGGCTGTTATCTTGTGCCCTTGCAGGGCACGAAGCCCCAGTCCGTCAGTCTTACCCCGCACACCCCGTTCCCAACTTCATGGATAGCCGCTTTCATCAACCCCTACTCAGAATAGTCGAAGTTCCCTTCCCGCGCCGGGCTTCCTTCAGACCAGCTTGTATTTCTCCGCTTTGCGGTAAAGCGTGCGGCGATTGATTCCCAGTATTGCCGAGGTCTTCGCCTTATTGCCGCCGGTCACTTTCAGGACGTGCGCGAGATAGCGTTTTTCCACTTCCTCCAGCGGCGGCAGTTCCGCGTAGAAATCCTCCAAGCCTCGCACCTCACGGGTCTCGGCGCGCACCTTATCCGGCAGGTCCTCCGGCACGATCACGCCGGTGCGGTTCAGCGCCACCGCGGATTCCAGCGCATTCTCGAGCTCGCGCACGTTCCCGGGCCAAGCGTAACTCAACAGGGCAGACAGCGCATGCGTGGAGAGCGAGAAGGCGCGCCCGCGCTCGCTGCCGATTTTCTTCAGAAGGTGCTCCACCAGCAGCGGGACATCTTCGCGGCGGTCACGCAGCGGCGGAATACCGATCTCGATGACGCGCAGGCGGTAGTAAAGGTCCTGCCGAAACTTCCCTTCCTCGACGCGTTCCGCCAGATTGCAATTGCTGGCGGCGACAATCCGCACGTCCACCTTGACGACTTCATTGCTGCCGATGCGCCGCACTTCCTGCTCCTCCAGGGTTCGCAATACTTTTACCTGCAGCGCCGGGCTCATTTCGCTGACCTCGTCCAGAAAGACCGTACCGCCGCTCGCCTCCTCGAAAATCCCGCGCTTGTTTTCGGTGGCGCCGGTAAAGGAGCCGCGCACGTGTCCGAAGAGCTCAGTCTCGAGCAGCGTTTCGGTCAGTGCCCCACAGTTGACAGCGTAGAAGCGCTGCTCCGCGCGCGGGCCGTTATAATGGATGGCCTTCGCGACCAGCTCTTTCCCGGTGCCGCTTTCTCCGCAAATCAGCACCGTGGAGCGAGAGTCCGCCACCATGGCGATTTTCTTGTAGATCTCCAGCATCTTTGGACTGTTGCCCACCAGGCTGGAGAGCTGCACCTGGCTTCCCAATTGCCGCTTCAGGTTGCGGTTCTCATGCACCAGTTTGCGGTTTCCCAGCGCCCGCTCGACTTGCAGCACCACCTCGTCAATCTTGAAGGGTTTCGAGATGTAGTCGAAGGCGCCCGCTTTCACCGCTTCAATGGCGGTCTCCATCGACCCGAAGGCCGTGATCAGGATGACCTCCGACTCCGGCTGGACCGCCTTGTAGGCGCGCAGCACGTCCAGGCCATTCAGGTTCGGCCCCAGGCGCATGTCGCTGATAATGACCTCGAAAGCTTCCTGCTGGCCGATTTCCAGGGCTTCCTCACCGCTCACCGAGGTCATCACTCGGTAACCTGCTTCTCCCAGGACCTCGCGCAGCAGTTCGCGCGTATCCTCATCGTCATCCACCACCAGGATGTTGGCGGGGTTTTCCGTTTCCATGGTCATAGTCCAGTGATGAGTCCTTCCCGCGAAGCAACCCCTCCCCCGGCCTCCTACGTCGGCCACCCTGTCCCCCGGGGAGAGGGCGGTTATTCTGATTTCTGCCCCTCTCCCTTGGGGAGAGGGTGTCCCGCCGCCGGCGTTTTCTCCAGCCGGGGCGGGAAGGGGGCCCCACGTTTTGCGGGTGGGGGTGAGGGGTCTCTTCACTCGTCACTCGTCACTCGTCCCTCTTCACTCATCACTTCTCACTTGTCACTGAAGAACGGTAGCGTGGACCCGTTCTTTACGTCCGCGCCTCTTTTCGGGCCGCCACTGGGTGTTTTGGCTGGTACAAGCCAAGCCTGCCGCCTCCCGGCAAGGTCAAGTAGGTCAACCGGCCCCAGCTTAGGTCTGCCACGGGATCACACTTGACGTTTTGCCTTTCCAAGGTCCGGATAGTGGCTGCCACGTCGTCACACATGAGGTAGATTTCATGTTTGGAATTCTCAGCCGCTGGATGAAAGGCGGTTTCGGCCGGCGGTAAGGCGAAGATGAGCCATCCTTCGCCTGCATCCACGGCGGGAAAACCTAAAACGTCACGGAAAAAAGCTCGATCGGCTTCCGCATTCGTACTGTAGATGACCACGTGCGCGCCCGAAATCATTGATGCCTCCGCGGGTTGTGTCTCAGAAGTTCGTTGATAAAGAAAGAAGGGTGGCGCGGACTTGTTCGTCACTCATCACTTCTCACTTCTCACTTACCGCTACCCACTTGCCGAGGGCGTGCTGACCGCGCCCGCCAAGACACCTTCCAATTTCTCTCGGCAATCGAGCGGCAGCCGGATGGTGAACGTCGTTCCGCGGCCCGTTTCACTCTCGACGCGAATGGTCCCGCCGTGCTGGCGAACGATCTGGTCACAGATGGCGAGTCCCAAGCCGGCGCCTGTCCCGATTTGCTTGGTCGTAAACATGGGATCGAAGATGTGCGCCAGAGTCTGGGGCGACATTCCCGTGCCGGTGTCAGCCACTTCCACAGTTACCTCGCGTGAGTCACGGTCGGCCGGCCCCCACAGCGTGATGCGAAGTTGCCCTCCCCGGGGCATGGCGTCCGTGCTGTTGTTGATCAGGTTCAGGAGGACCTGGTGCAGGTAGCCGGAATCGCCGTAAACCTTGGGGCAGCCCTTGGCCAGCTTCATCTCCACGCGGATCTTGCGCAGATCCAAGGCCGGCGAGGCGAGCAAGAGGGTGTCTTCCAGCACCCGCCCCAAGTCCAGCCACTCCAGGCGCAGCTCGTACTTGCGCGTCCAGGAGAGCAACTGCTTCACCGTGCGCACGATGTTTTCCACCTGCTTCTCGATAACCTGCAGACGGCGGGCGGTGGCTTCGTCATTGCTGGGGCGCCGCGCCAGCAATTGCACGTGTCCGGAGATGGAATTGAGGGGGGTGCCGATTTCGTGCGCGAGGCTGGCAGCGAGCTGTCCAGCCACCGCCAGACGCTCCGAGCGCGCCAGGGTCTTCTGGGTCTCGAAAAGTTCTTCGTTGATGCGCCGCAACTCCTCGTTGCGGTTCGCCAGTTCCGCCGTGGCTTCTTCCACCTTGCGGCCCAGTTCGGTATTAAAGCTCTCCACGCGCCGCAGCATGCGGTTCAGGTGGGCGGCGAGCAATCCGATTTCATCCCCACTGCGCAAGGGGGTGCGCACGTCTAGCTGCCCGCCTTCCGCCGACTCCATGACGCGGATCATTTCCTTGACCGGCCGCCGCACCGCGCGCAGGAAGAAAAGATGGACCACGAGGAGAATGAAGACCAGGCTGCCGAACATCAGCAGTCCGTTCTGCCGAACCAGCCTCCCCGTCACCACGTTGGTCTGCGACTTGGAAATCTCGAGGTTCAAACAACCCACTACCACGCCTTGGGTGCGAATGGTCAAGCCCATGATCCAGAACTTGCCGTCTGGGGTCTCGATGCTCAGATCTTCGTCATCGGGACGCAAGAATTCGTTATAGGTTTCAATGTTCGGAATGTTGTCCAGCTCGAGGTGCGGCGCCTGTGGCTGCGTCGTGGCTTCCAGCCGGTGCACCGGATCGTGGGTATAGACGTCAGCCTGTCGCACCCCCGGCTGGTCGCGCAGTATCTGGCGGAGGGTCGCCTGGAGGCGGTCGGGGCTCTTCAGCATGTCTTCATTCCCCAACTGGTGAGCCGCAGCGCGTGCCTGTGCCAGCGCCTTGCGATAGATTTCCTCCTCCACCGGCTGGCGGGTGAGAATCATCGCAATCAGGGTGGAAACGGTCGCGACCGAGACGACCGCAATGGAAACAATGAGAATAATCTTAGCTTGTAGGCCAAAACGCGAACGTTTCATCGAACCACCGGCGGACATTCTAGCACCACATGTGGCAAAAAGATACACTGGCGCTAAAATACTCATTATAAGAGGCTTGGATATGACTGAGGCGCGCGGGGTTTCGTCAAACCCACGGCTTGCGCAAACCTGCGGCACCATGTCTGCAATGCCAACGAAGAGACCCCTCACCTGCAAAGGCACCAGGATCAGCGTTCTGGGCAAACCATGAGCCACGGTAGTGGCGACATCGTGTGGCCCACGGCGAGCCAGCCGTGGGATGCTGACGGCATATGAGATTCGTCAGCCCCGGCAGGGGCGGCATCCGGGGTGGTCATACAGAAACATGCCGCGGGTGCCCGCGCGGGCCACGTCGGAACTACGACCTGATGTCGCCCCTGGCGGGGCTCAGGATTCTTTTTGCTACGCGCTTTCCCACGGCTGGTACGCCGTGGGCCAAATGACCTCGCCCGCTACGCGGGCTGACTGCCGGCAGTGCTTATCCTAGTGCCAATGGGCCAGGTAAGGGATCGCTTTCACCTCCACGAGACTTCGACTGAACCCTGAAGCAGCATGCCTGCTATGCCCCGAAAAGCGGTAAACTAGTCTGCCCTGTAACCGGGACCCAGCACTGGCTTTTTTCGGAGGTAGCATGGAAAACCGCGAGATCGCCGCCCTCTTTGAGGAAATATCCAACCTCATGAAGATCCTCCAGGACGATCCCAAATGGACCTTCAAGGCGGCGGCCTACGATCGCGCCAAACGTTCCATCGAGGGCTATCCCGAACGTCTCGAGGACATTGCCCGCGATCCCAAGCGTAAGCTGACCGACATCCCCGGCATCGGCGTAGACCTCGCCAAGAAAATCGCGGAGATCATCGAGACCGGCCAATCGAGTTTTCACCAGGAGCAACTCGCGAAGATCCCGCGCAGCCTGCTCGACCTGCTGCAACTACAGACGGTCGGCCCGCAGAAGGTACGCCTATTCCACAAGGAGCTGAACGTGCGGAGCGTGGATGACCTCGCAGCCGCGGCCCAGGCCGGCCGCCTGCGCGACCTGCCCGGCATGAGCGTGAAGTCAGAGGAAAACATCCTGAAGGCCATTGAGGTCTTTCGCCGCGCCGCGGGCCGCTTCCGCTTGGACACGGCGACGGAGGCCGCCGAAGTGCTGACCGCTTGGCTGCGTGATTCGGAAGCCGTCGAGCAGGTCACGCCCGCCGGCTCCCTGCGCCGGGGGCGCGAAACGGTCGGCGACCTCGATCTGCTGGTCACGGGGCGCGACCACGCGGGCATTGCCGAGCACTTTGTAAGATTCCCGGGCATCGCGGCGATTCTGGCCAAAGGTGAAGACAAGGTCAGCGTAAAACTCTATAACGACCTCCAGGTGGACGTCCGCCTGCTCGAGTCTGTGGCTTATGGCGCCGCGCTGCAGTACTTTACCGGCTCGAAGGAACACAATGTGGCACTGCGTGACCGCGCCAAGCGTCGCGGTTGGAAGCTCAATGAGTACGGCCTGTTCCAAGGCGACCAGGTCCTGGCGCAGCGTACGGAAGAGGAGATTTATGCGAAGCTTGGCCTGCCCTGGATTCCGCCCGAGCTGCGCGAGAGCTTAGGCGAAATAGAAGCTGCCGAAAGGGGCGAGCTGCCCAAACTCGTCGAGCTGGGCGACATCCGCGGCGATTTGCAGATGCACACCATCGCCTCCGACGGCCACGCTACCGTCGAGGAGATGGCCGGGGCCGCCAAGCAGCTTGGTTACCAGTACGTCCTGATCACGGACCACTCCAAGGCCGTCACTATCGCCAACGGCCTGGACGAGAAGCGCGCCGTCCAGCATATCCGCCGCATTCATGCAGCGCTGGAAAAGGTGCCCGGGATCGAAATCTGGGCCGGCGCGGAAGTCGATATCCTGGGCGACGGCCGCCTGGATTATCCCGACGAGATTCTCAGGCAATTCGATATCGTATTGGTCAGCGTGCATTCGCGCCTCACCATGCCTGGCGAAGAAATGACCACGCGCCTGCTCCGCGCGCTGGAGAATCCCTACGTGCGCATCCTCGGCCATCCCACCGGCCGGCAGATTCTGAAGCGTGACCCGTCGTCTTTCGATCTCGAAAAGGTGTTCGCTGCCGCCAAGAAACACGGCGTGATCCTGGAACTCAACGCCAACCCGGAGCGGCTCGATCTGTGCGACCGCCACGTAAAGCTGGCGCGCGACCACGGCATGAAGATCATCATTTCAACCGACGCGCACGAGCCCAAACACTTCCAGTTTATGCGCTATGGCGTTACCACGGCGCGTCGCGGCTGGATGGAGAAGTCCGGGGTGCTTAACACACTCCCGCCGGAAAGGCTTCTGGCCAGCCTGCGCCCGCTGCCGCGCTAGGCGATGCAGGATAATCTGATAGACTAGCAGGCGCCCGAAACGCCGGCGGGTTGCAGCCCTGGAGTGCGGTAGCAGCAGCTACCGCCTTTCTGGTTCTGGCTGTGGCGCGATTGCGCCAGGATGCAAAGGCGGTAGCTGCTGCTACCGCACTCCAAGGCGCTTCGCGCAGGCTTTTTTCAGAGCGCCACACGTCTCTTATTGACCCTATGGCTCCAAACTCCTCCCTCCCCGCCGCGGTCATCTTCGACATGGATGGCGTCCTGATTGACAGCAACCCTTTTCATCTTCGCAAGTGGGCCGGGTTCCTGAAGGAACACGGCATCCCTTTCGACGAGGAGAAGCTGGCCGAAATCGTCTTGGGCCCCGCGAATGAGACTACTCTCCGACGCTATTTCGGCGAGCAAATCACCCCCAAACAAATACAAGAGCTGAGCGAGGAGGTGGAAGCGGAATTCCGGCGGGCGATCGCTGCTCACGCCCGCCCTTTTCCCGGGGCGCGGTCTCTAATCGAAGCCTGCGATGCCCAGGGCATCCTCATGGCAGTCGCTTCCTGCGCTATATCCAAGAATGTGGAGTTTCTCGTCACGGCCCTCGAGCTGCGTCCCTACTTCCAGGCCATCCTTTCCAGGGACGATATCTCGTACGCCAAGCCCGACCCCGAGATCTATTTCAGAACCGCCGCCAAGCTCGGGATCGAGCCCGCTGCTTGCGTCGTTTTCGAAGATTCCTTCGTCGGCGTCGAAGCCGCCAAGCGCGCCGGGATGAAGTGCGTGGCCATTGCCTCGAGCTTCCCTGCTGAGGACCTTCGTCAAGGGACCCGCGCCGACCTGGTGGTGCCCAGCTTCGAAGTCGTTTCGCTGGAAACCCTGCGCGCCCTCTTCGACGGCATCGCGGCAGGTGGCCCGTGTTCGGCCTGATTCGTCCCTGCCCTTGTCATTTGGGATAAAGATCCCTTTCGAAAGCCTGCGCTGAGTGCGGCTCCGCCGCCTGCTGTGCAGAAAGCCTCTGGCTTTCCGGCCCAGGCTGCTTCCTTCTTCCCCCTCCGCGTCGGCCGGAAGGCTGAGCCTTCCGGCCGGCGCGGAGGGAGTTGTTCGGGACACACACGCCCCGGAAAGGCGAAGCCTTTCCGCACAGCAGGCGGCGGAGCCGCAGGTTGCCCTCCGGAGCGAGCGTAATCTGGACATGCCTGCCCCATGCGTGTCCCCACTTTCGCGGGAATGACTGAGCGCCCGTGTCTGGCAAATGACGCCAGTACCGTCGCACCGTGCCCCCACTGCTTCGCCGCGTGGTATATTCGAAATGACACAAGCGTGCGGGCTTCTCCAAAATCTTCGGTCCATTTCGCGTAACCGCGAAAGGGCCGGCCCGGCGCGCGAAACACGATGGCGCAAGAATCCATTCCAAAAAGCGGCTCGGAGCGCTGGGGCGTACTGCTGCTGGCGCACGGGGCGCCCGACAAACTCGAGGACATCCCGGAGTTCCTGCTGAACGTGCGCGGTGGGCGGGCGCTGCCTGAGCCCATGGTGAAGGAAATTGTGCGCCGCTACAGCTTGATCGGCGGGGGGTCTCCCTTGCTGCGGCTGACTACACTGCAAGCGGACGCCCTGGCGAAGCGGCTCGCGCACCCGGTGCACGTGGGCATGCGAAACTGGAAGCCGTTTATTCCCGAGGCGGTCGGGCGCCTGTCGGGCGACGGCGCGGAGCGCGTGCTGGCGGTGTGCCTGGCGCCCCAGAACTCCCGCATCAGCATCGGGCTTTACCGAAAGTACCTGCTGGACGCGACCGAGCAAGTGCGGCCTGGGCTGGCGCTGGATTTTATCGAGAGCTGGCACGACCATCCGGAGTTGATCGAAGCGTTCCGCGAGCGCGTGGCGGCGGCGCTGGAGCGCGCCCGGGAGGAAACCGGAGGCGCGGTACCCGTCATTTTCACCGCGCATAGCGTGCCGGAACCGACGATTGCCGCGGGCGACCCCTACGAGCGGCAGGTGCGCGAGACGGCGGCGCTAGTGGCGCGCGCGCTGGGCCTCGCCGAGTATCGCGTAGCCTTCCAAAGCCAGGGCATGACCGCCGAAAAGTGGATTGGGCCGACCGTGGAATCCCAAATCGACGAGCTGGCTCAAGCGCAGGTGAAAGACGTGCTGTTGGCGCCGGTAGGATTCGTCTCCGACCACTTGGAGATCCTTTACGACATCGACGTATTGTTTCGCGAGTACGGGGAGGCTCGAGGCGTCGCGGTGCGACGGTCGGAGTCGCTGAACGCCAGCCCCCGGTTCATCGCGGCGCTGGCAAGCCTGGTGACCACGCGCATCGCACAGGGACTGCCGGGCGCCGGTCAGGTCTGTGTGGATAGCAAGGCAGGAGGAGCATAGGACCTTGGCCGGCACCGCCCCACTTCGGCGAGTCGTGGTGATTGGAGGAGGCATCTCTGGCCTCGCCGCCGCCTATACCCTGGCGCGTGCTCGCCAAGCCGGCGCGCCCGTCGAGGAAATGCTCATCGAGGCAAGTGACCGGCTGGGCGGCGTGATCCGCACGGAGACGATTGACGGCTTCCGCATCGAAGCCGGCCCCGACAGCTTCCTGGCCGAAAAGCCGCAAGCCGCGGCGCTGGCCCGCGAGTTGGGTCTGGGCGGGGATTTGATGGGCTCGAACGACCACGCGCGGCGCACCTACATTCTTCACCAGGGGCGCCTCGAGCCATTGCCCGATGGATTGATGTTTCTGGTGCCGACGCGCCTTTGGCCGATGGTCACCACGCGCCTCTTGCCGCTCCGCACCAAACTCGCGGCCGCGCGGGAGCTTTGGGCCTCTCCGCCCGCCGGCGATCGGGGCGATGAATCGGTGGCCAGCTTCGTGGCGCGGCATTTCGGAAAAGCGATGGTCGACAATATCGCGGACCCCTTGCTGGCGGGCGTCTATGGCGGCGATGCGGCGGCGCTCAGCGTGCGCTCCGTGCTGCCGCGGTTTTGGGAGATGGAACGCCGCCACGGCAGCCTGACGCGCGCCACGCTCCGGGCCATGCGGCAGCGGCGCAAGGCGGGCTCAAGTTTGGACCCCGCCCAGGGTCCGGATTCAGGCGGAACTGGTACGGCGCCACCCCGCAAATTCCCCTTGTTCATGACCCTCCAGGGCGGGCTGCAGCAGATGACGGAAAGGCTCGCGGCGCAGGTGGAGAAGTCACGAGTGCTCCTGGGACGCCGCGTCGTGGCCCTGGAGTTTGCTCCCGGCGGACCCGGAGGCGGCGCGGACTCCTGCTCACGACGCTTTCAGATCTTCTGCGAGGGCCAATTCACCATCGATGCGGATGCCGTGATTCTCGCCCTGCCGGCATACGTCAATGCCGGCCTCGTCTCATCTCTGGACCAGCGGCTGGCTGAGTTGCTGGAAGGCATTCCCTATAGTTCTTCCATGACGGTCTCGCTGGGGTTTGATGAAACTGCCCGGGCTGCGCTTCCCGCAGGTTTTGGATTCCTGGTGCCGCGCCAAGAGCTGCGGCGGATGCTTGCCTGCACGTTTGTGCATGCCAAATTCGACCATCGCGCGCCCCAAGGGAAAGCCATGTTGCGCTGCTTCCTGGGCGGGTCGAGAGATCCGGACGCGCTGGGATTGAGCGACGAGGAAGTTGCCACCCTGGTGCGGCGCGAGCTCAAGGAGATTTTGAATTTTACCGCCGAGCCTCGGTTCTGCCGCGTGCATCGCTGGCCCGCCTCCATGGCGCAGTACCCGGTGGGCCACGCGGCTCGAGTGAGTGCTATCGAGCAGCGGCTCGAGCATCTCCCCGGCCTGTATCTTTCCGGGAATGCCTACTCGGGAATCGGAATCTCCGACTGCATCCGCACCGGCCGGGCCGCCGCCGAGCGTGCCCTGGCACCCTTTTCCAGCCCCGCAGCCTGACTCGCAACCGAAAAGGGGGTAGCCGTGGTCAATATCGCGGGTAGGCCAATTTCTTATCATCCATCCATAAGAATGCTTGCTATAGTGAATGGCACAGGAGGGGTTTCCCATGACTAAAGCGATTCCTGCTGGCTACCACAGCGTACAGCCCTACTTGATTATGGCAGGCGCGGAGCAGGCCATCGAGTTCTACAAGAAGGCGTTTGGCGCAGCCGAGCGCTTGTGCATGAAGCAAAAGGACGGGCGCGTGGGGCACGCTGAAATCCAAATCGGCGATTCGTTCATCATGCTGGCAGACGAAGCGCCGCAGGCCGGAGCGTTCAGTCCTGCTCACTGGGGCGGGTCGCCGGTGAGCTTGCTGATCTACACAGAGGACTGCGACGCCATGTACAAGGAAGCGATCGCGGCTGGCGCCCATAGTGTTCGCGAACCCGCTGACCAGTTCTACGGGGACCGCATGGCCGGCGTGAAGGATCCGTTCGGCTACACCTGGTGGGTCGCCACCCACATCAAAGACGTGCCGAAGGAAGAACTGGAAAAGCCTAGGTAGGAACAATGTAAATGACCCGTGCTGAGTTTCGACGCATGGCGCTCGATTTTCCTGGAAGGCAACCTGCGGTAGAGCCGCGTTGACCACTCGAAGAGCTCGCTAATTTGGAAAGCCGTGGTCGCGGAGGGAACAATGAACAAAGCTCAAGACGCTCTTGGTGCGCGAGCCACCATCGAGACCGCGGACGGCCGCGCCGTGATTTATCGTCTGGATCGCTTGGAAAAGTGCGGCCACGGCGCCATGGCCCGCCTGCCTTTCTCCATCAAGGTCTTGCTGGAAGCCTTGCTGCGGAACTGTGACGGAACTCTGGTGACGGAGGGCGATGTGGCGTCGCTTGCCCGGTGGAACGCCAAGTCGCCGCTGGGCCGCGAAGTTCCCTTCCAGCCCGCGCGCGTCATCCTGCAAGATTTTACCGGAGTGCCCGCCGTGGTGGACCTGGCTGCCATGCGCGCGGCCATGCGGCGTCTGGGTGGCGACCCCGGCAAGATCAATCCTCTGGTTCCGGTTGACCTGGTGATCGACCACTCCGTACAAGTGGACTTCTTCGGGAGCGCCAGTGCGCTCGAGCGCAATACTGAAATCGAGTTTGAGCGCAATCGCGAGCGCTACGAGTTCCTGCGCTGGGGCCAGCAGGCCTTCCGGAGCTTCCGCGTGGTTCCTCCAGCCACCGGCATTGTCCACCAGGTCAATCTGGAATTCCTGGCCAAAGTGGTTCTCGCGCAGAAAACGAACGGGGAAACCGTGCTCTTGCCCGACACCCTGGTGGGGACCGACTCGCACACTACCATGATCAATGGGCTGGGTGTGCTGGGTTGGGGCGTGGGAGGAATTGAGGCGGAAGCCGCCATGCTGGGCCAGCCGTATTACTTCCTGACGCCGAAAGTGGTGGGCTTTCGCCTCAAGGGAAAATTGCGCGAAGGCGTCACGGCCACCGACCTCGTCCTCACGGTCACGCAAATCCTGCGCAAGAAGGGCGTAGTGGACCAATTCGTGGAGTTCTACGGCGACGGCCTGTCGGAGATGACGCTGGCGGACCGCGCCACGGTCGCCAACATGTCTCCCGAGTATGGCGCGACCATGGGATTCTTCCCCATCGATGCCGAGACGCTCCGTTACCTGCGCCAGACGGGGCGCACGGAGGCGGAGGTTGACCGCGTGGAGCGCTACGCGAAGGAGCAGGGGATTTTCCGCACCGACCAGACGCCTGCTCCCGAGTTCAGCGAGGTGCTGGAGTTGGACCTCGCGACGGTGGAGCCGAGCCTGGCCGGGCCCAAGCGGCCTCAGGACCGCGTGCCGCTAACGCAGATGAAGCAAGCTTTTCGCAGCGCGCTCGCGGCCCCGGTAAAGGAGCGCGGCTTCGGGTTGTCCGCGCAGGAGGCAGGCCGCAGCGCGAGCGTGGCCTTCAACGGCGCCAGCGCCCGCTTGACTCACGGGTCGGTGGTGATCGCGGCGATCACCTCGTGCACCAACACGTCCAATCCCTCGGTCATGCTGGGGGCGGGATTGCTGGCAAAAAAGGCCGTGGACAAAGGCCTCGCCGTCCCTCCCTTTGTCAAGACCAGCCTGGCGCCCGGCTCCAAGGTAGTGACAGAATACCTCGAAGCGGCGGATTTGCTCGCGCCGCTCGCGGCGTTGGGCTTCGACCTGGTGGGCTATGGTTGCACAACTTGCATTGGCAACAGCGGACCATTGCCTCCCGAGGTCGCGAACGCGGTTACGCAGAATCAACTGGTGGCCGCCGCAGTACTCTCCGGCAACCGCAATTTCGAGGGACGCGTGCATCCTCAAGTGCGGGCCAATTACCTGGCGTCGCCGCCGCTGGTGGTCGCGTATGCCCTGGCGGGAACTGTCGATATTGACCTGTCGAGCGAACCCTTGGGGAAGGACCGTCACGGCAATGCGGTCTATCTGCGGGACATTTGGCCATCGCAGGCCGAAGTAGCCGGCGCGCTCGACCGCGCCGTCCGCCCGGAGATGTTTCGCGCGACTTACCGGAATGCCTGGGGGGGAAACCCGACCTGGAATGCCATTCCCGTGGCCGGCGGCGCGCTTTACGAATGGCAGAAGGAATCAACCTACATCCAAGAACCACCGTTTTTCATCGGGCTGACTGGTGAGCCCGCAGCCCTCCGGGATATCCGCGGGGCGCGAGTCCTAGCGCTGCTCGGCGATTCCGTGACCACTGATCACATTTCTCCCGCCGGTGACATTCCCGTGGACGGGCCGGCGGGGCGCTATCTCATAGAGCACGGCGTGACCAAGCAGGACTTCAATTCTTTCGGCTCGCGGCGCGGCAACGATCGCGTGATGGTGCGCGGAACATTTGCGAACATCCGGCTGAAGAATCTGCTCGCTCCCGGCACGGAAGGGGGCGTTACCCTGCATTTTCCCGAGGGCGAGCGCATGAGCATTTTCGATGCGGCCCAGCGCTACCGGGAGAAAGGCGTGCCCTTGATCGTGATAGCGGGCAAGGAATACGGCTCCGGATCGTCACGCGACTGGGCGGCAAAGGGCACCCTGCTGCTCGGCGTGCGCGCCGTGCTGGCTGAATCGTATGAGCGCATCCATCGAAGCAACCTGTTGGGCATGGGTGTGCTGCCCCTACAATTCAAGGAAGGCGAAAATGCCGGCACGCTGGGACTGACGGGGCAAGAAGTCTTCGACGTCCAGGGCCTGAGCGAAGCAATTCGCCCGCGCTCGGAAGTCACCGTGGCCGCCGTGGCCCCTGATGGGACGAGCAAAACCTTCCAGGCGGTTGCGCGACTCGACTCTCCCGTGGAAGTGAACTATTACCGCAACGGCGGAATCCTGCCCATGGTGCTCCGTAGCCTGCTGAAGCCGGCGTGAGGAAAATAGACCGCCGGGCGCTGTCATCCTGAGTCGCAAGGAGCCCAAATCTCTCCTTGTCAGTTCCGGGCAGGCTGTACTATCCTCGAATTCTTCCGTACAAAAGTCTGGGGGCACCATTGCAGGACAGATAGAACATCCAAGGGAGGGCTTCTTTGTCCATGACAGCCTATAACGGCAACCCGGTTCCGCCGGAAGGCCAGGCCATCACCTATGTAGACGGAGAGTTTGTGGTTCCGAGCACGCCCGTAATCCCTTACATCGAGGGTGATGGAACCGGCCGTGACATCTGGAAAGCTTCGCAACGGGTTTTTGATGCGGCAGTGGAAAAGGCCTTCGGCGGGAAACGACGCATCGTTTGGTACGAAGTTTTTGCGGGCGAGAAGGCCTTCCGAAAATTTGGAGAGTGGCTGCCCCAGGGCACGCTCGACGCCATCAGGGAGTTTCGCATTGCGATAAAAGGCCCGCTCACCACTCCCGTGGGCGGCGGAATCCGCAGCTTGAACGTCGCGCTGCGCCAATTGTTGAATCTTTACGCTTGCTGGCGGCCGGTGAAGTACGTCCCGGGCGTGCCCTCTCCCGTGCGGCACCCCGAGCGGATGAACATCATCATTTTTCGGGAGAATACGGAGGATGTTTACGCCGGCATCGAATGGCGCGAAGGGTCGCCGCAAGCCAAGGGTGTTATCGAGTTCGTTAATGTCCTGCTGAAGGAAGACGGTGTCAAGAAACAGGTGCGGGGCGATTCGGGTGTGGGAATCAAACCGATTTCCATTACCGGGACGAAGCAACTGGTGCGGCGCGCGCTGCGCTATGCGATTGCCAATGGACTGAAGACCGTGACGCTGGTCCACAAGGGTAACATCATGAAGTTCACCGAGGGCTCGTTCCGCGACTGGGGCTACGAGCTGGCCAAGGAGGAATTCCGCGCACAGATTGTGACCGAGCGCGAAGGCTGGATTTTGGCTAATAAGGATAATGACCCGAACCTTTCCATAGAAGCTAACGCGGCGATGGTCGAACCGGGGCTGGAGATGGCATCCGAGGTCTTCCAAAGGCAAATCAGAACGGAAGTGAAGGACTGCCTGGACGCGATCTACTCGACGCACGGCAGCGGACAGTGGAAGAACAAAGTCCTGGTGAACGACCGCATTGCGGATTCCATGTTGCAGCAGATCCTGACCCGCGCGGATGAGTACCAGGTGGTTGCGACGCCCAACCTGAACGGCGATTACCTTTCGGATGCCTGCGCGGCGCAAATCGGCGGCCTGGGTGTGGCGCCCGGCGCCAATATCGGCGACGGTTACGGCGTGTTCGAAGCCACGCACGGCACCGCCCCGAAGTACGCCGACAAAGACATGATCAATCCCGGCGCGGTGATTCGCTCCGGGGCGCTGATGTTCGAGTTCATGGGCTGGCCGGAAGTGGGCAAGCTGGTCGAGCACGCCTTCGCCGCCACTATCGGGCAGCACCGCGTGACGTATGACCTGGAACGGCTGATGCAGATGGAAGGCATCAAGGATGTGCAGACGCTCGGCACCAGCGGGTTTGCCAGCGCCATCATCGAGAATATGAAGAAGATCGGGTGATCGGCTGAACAAAACCCCACTCGACCTGAGGGGTTGGTTGTTCACGCGGTCACCGGATCCCACGATATCTTGGGAGGGGGAGGTCATCATGCGCAAAAAGGTGACGGTCATTGGGGCGGGAAACGTGGGCGCGACGCTCGCGCACCGCATCGTGGACAGACAATTGGCTGACGTGGTGCTGATCGACATCCTGGAAGGCGTTCCGCAAGGTAAGGGGCTGGACCTCCTCGAAGCAGGTCCAATTGAAGGTTACGACGTCAAGATCAAGGGGACGAACGATTACAAGGATACGGCCAATTCTGACGTCGTGGTGATGACGGCGGGGTTCCCACGCAAGCCCGGCATGAGTCGCGACGATCTGCTCAAAGCCAACTTTGAAGTGGTGAAGAGCGCCATCGAGCAGGCAGCCGAGCATTCGCCGAACTCCGTCTTGATTGTCGTGACCAACCCGCTGGATGCCATGGTGCAGACGGCATTTCGCGTGAGCGGCTTCCCGAAAAACCGCGTGATCGGCATGGCGGGCATACTCGATTCCGCTCGCTACCGGACATTCCTCGCCGAGGCTCTGAGCGTTTCGGTGCAGGACGTGGAGGGCCTGGTGCTGGGCGGCCACGGCGACACCATGGTCCCCGTGCCCAGCTACACGACGGTGGCGGGAGTACCAATTTCACAGCTCATGCCCAAAGACCGGCTCGACAAAATCATCGACCGCACGCGCAAGGGCGGCGGCGAGATCGTGGCTTTGCTCAAAACCGGCAGCGCCTACTACGCGCCCTCGGCGGCCGTCGTGCAGATGATCGACGCGCTTTTCCATGACCGGAAAAAAATCCTGCCCTGCGCAGCATACCTGGAAGGCGAATACGGCATCAAGGGACTCTTCGTGGGCGTACCTGTAAAGCTCGGCGCGCGCGGCATCGAAGAGATCATCCAAATCAAATTGACTGCCGAAGAGCAGGCCGCCCTGGAGAAATCCGCCGCTGCGGTGAAGGAATTAGTGGAGATTATCGGGGTGTAGCGGCGAGCGCGTTTCCCCAAGCGAGTAGCCAGAAAGTAGTAGGCAGTAGGCAGTAGGCAGTAGGGATTATGCAGGAACGGCAGGGCTGAGTAGGTTGCAGATCAGGCTTATCCAAATTAGGCTCAATCCGGCGGGCGCCAACCTGCGGCTCAGCCGTCTGCTGTGCGGAAAAGCTGCGCCTTTCCGTGGCGCGTGCCTGGAATGAGTTCCTCCGCAGCCCTTAAAGCCCGGCCCATCCAAACCTGTGCCGAGAAATCCTGTCTAAGGTTCTCTGCTACTTCACTTCCACAATCTTCACGGCATTCATGACTACCGGCGTTTTGGGGCGGTCGCTTGCACCGCGCGGTGTGTTAACGATCTTGTCAACCACTTCCTGGCCTTTCACGACCTGGCCGAAGATGGTGTGATGGTTGTCGAGCCAGTCCGTGGGCGCGACAGTAATGAAGAACTGCGAGCCGTTCGTGCCGGGGCCGGCGTTGGCCATGGCGAGGCGGCCGGGACGGTCAAAAGAAAGGTCGCCAGTGAACTCATCCTTGAACTTGTAGCCGGGCCCGCCCGTGCCTGAGCCGAGCGGGCAGCCTCCCTGAATCATGAACTTCGGAATTACGCGGTGGAAAACCAAACCGTCATAGAAAGGGCGCTTGGTCCGCTCGCGGGTCTTGGGGTCGACAAATTCCTTGCTTCCGCTCGCGAGCCCCACAAAGTTGTCGACGGTCACCGGGGCCTTATCGGGAAAAAGCTGGCACGTGATTTCCCCGAGGGTAGTCTCAAATACGGCGTAGAGGCCGGGCTTCAAATCGCTCATGGATTCTCCTGTTCTGTTTGCTTCTGCATGATCTTCGGCCTGCGCTGTCAATAGAGTGATGGCCGAGATGACCCCTCGCCCCCAGCGCAATCCGTGACTCGCCGGAGGGCGCTCGAAACTAGGGCAAGATGACGGCGGTTTTGATCACATCCAGTTTCGGGAAATCCTTTTCGAGGTACGCCTTCCCTTCCCTTTGAATCCGGTCCTGGGCGGGACCGTTTCCACCCGGCGCGCCTTCGCCATAGGCGCTGTAGAGCTTGTCGACGACTTCCATACCTTCGATCACTTTGCCGAAGGGCGAGAATCCCATGGCATTAAGGTTCGAGTTGTCGGCGAAGTTGATGAAGACCTGCGTGGTCCGGGTGTTGGGCCCACCGGTGGCGAAGGTGATCATCCCGCGGGTATTGCTTTGCGTGACGGGATCATCCTTGATTGTGGCGCGTTCCCAAACGCGGTTGACCTCCGGGCGGCCGCTGATGCCGAATTGCACCATGAAGCCGGAAATGACGCGGAAGAAGGCCGTCGCGTCGTAGAAGTGATTTTTCACGAGATTGTAGAAGCGGTCGGCGCCAAGAGGCGCCCAGGCGCGTGTGACCTCGACAACGAAATCGCCCTGGGTGGTCGTGAATTTCGCCTTGAAGACCGCGGGCGCCTGCTCCTTCAGCGACGCCGGGTCAAGCAGCGTAGCGCTGCTCTTGGGCGCTGCACTTTTGCGCGCGGGCGCCGCGGCAGGCCGCGGGGCCGTAGTCGGCGGGGTGGCCTGTCCCCAGAGTGTGACGTTAACAGCGAGCATTACGAAGACGACAGGAATGGCCTTTACCATGGAGCACCTCACTTTTCAGTCTGTAAATTGCGCGCGACTTGTTCGACTTGGCGCATAACGCGCAGAACATTGCCGCCCAGAATCTTCTCCAGATCCTCTTCGCTGTAACCGCGACGGGCCAGCTCGCGGACCAAGTCGGGGATCTTCGAAACGTCTTCCATGCCGCGGGGCGTGGAATCGATACCATCGAAATCGGACCCCAAGCCGACGTGATCAATGCCGGCGATCCTGACGGCGTGATCGATGTGGTCGGCGATCAGGATGTAACTGGGAACAGGCAGATCCTTGGTCAGGCGCTGCTGGAGTTTCACCTCTTCCACGTAAGGCAAGCGCTTGCCCTGCTGCGCGTATTGGGCGCGGGCGGCGGCCAGTGCCGCGTCAACCTGCGTTTCGATTTTCTTGTAGCCTTCTGCGTAGGCCGGGGACAGGAAGCCGGAATAGAAGTTGATGTCGATGACGCCGCCGTTCCGGGCGAGGGCGCGAAGCATGTCGTCGGTCATATCGCGCCGAACATCGCACAAAGCGCGGCAGGAAGAATGTGAGGCGATAACCGGCGCTCGGGTGACGGCAACAACATCGTAGAAGGTCTTATCGGAGACGTGTGAGATATCCGCCATGATGCCGAGGCGGTTCAGGCGCGCGACGGCCTCGCGACCCAAGGGTGAGAGCCCATTCCAGCGGGGCTTGTCGCCGGAGGAATCAGCCAACTCGTCGTTCTTGGTATGGGTCAGGGTCAGGTAGCGGACGCCCAGGCGCGCGAAGATATCCAGTGCGCGCAGATCACCTTCAATTTCGTGCCCACCTTCGACGCCCAGCAGGATGGCGATTTTGCCTTCCCGGTGCACGCGCTCGATGTCGTCCGCCGTGGTGGCCAGACCCAGCGCGTCCGAGTGGCGCGCGAGCTGTTCGTAAGTCACGTCGATCAGGTCGAGTGCGCGATGGATTAAGTCCTGTTTGGGCCACGCCACATCCACCCAGATGGAGAAGAATTCGGCGCCCAGATGCCCGGCGCGCATCTTGGGGATGCTGACCATATAGGGGCTGGCAGGATCGGCGAGGTCGTAACTTTCGTCGAGCATCAACTGGGGCGTGTCCGCGTGCGTGTCAATGATGATGGCGCGTTCCAGCGCCCGCGCTGCAATCTGCTCGGTGCCCTCGGCTGGCCCGGCAAAAGCCGAGTGCACACCCGCGCAGCAGAACAGCAGCAGCGCAAAGATTCGTTTGATTTGGCGGTAAATCGGCCTCATAAGCAAGAAGTCAGCGATTATCAGGAGGCGTGCGAGGTTTTGTCAAATCTATTCTGCGGCTGCTCTGGTCATCCCCGCACTCATTTTGTGAACCAGCGTCTTCGTGCTATATCTATCGCGTCGGGAAAGTGACCCTCCGGCCGCTAATCTCCCAAGGGAGGCTCGTGCCATGATTGTTATCGTTACCCCAGACCCCAACGGTTGCTCTTCCCTGTGTGTTTCCGGTCCTGCGAAATGCCCTGGGCTCGCCTGCCTTTTCGCGAGCCAGGCGCTCGCCGCGCTGGCCCGCATGGCCGCAGCGTTGGTCCTTCTGATACCCCACACTTACCTTGCGCAGGACTCTTCCGCCAAGCTGGACTTGAAGACAAGCGCGTTCCGGCCGGGCGGCAACATCCCCAAGCAGTTTACCTGCAGCGGCGCGGACGTGTCCCCGGACCTCACCTGGAGCGATCCCCCGCCTCATACCCGAAGCTTCGCGCTGATCATGGATGACCCCGACGCGCCGGTCGGAACTTTCGTCCACTGGGTCGTGTACAACCTTCCGGCATCCGCCCGGGAACTCCCTGCGGGCGTACCCGGCGATACTGAGATTTCAGGCGGGGGAAAGCAAGGCGTGAACGACTTCCCGAAGACCGGCTACGGCGGACCTTGCCCTCCACCCGGCAAGCCGCACCGGTACTTCTTCCGGCTCTATGCGCTGGATAACCAGTTGGACCTGCACGGCACGGTGCGTAGGAAAGACGTGGACAAGGCCATGAAAGGCCATATCCTCGCCCACGGGGAATTAATGGGATTTTTCGGGCGGTGAGGGGTCACGCAGTCCGTTCATTTTCGATCCAACCGCACGACCCAAATTTCTCCGCCCGCCAACTGCTTCTTGAGCATCGTACGGCCCTGGGATTCGCCCAGGGAGACGGGTTGAGATTGGTTCACGCTGTGCGCCTCGCGCACTGCCCAGGGCATGGCGACAGAGATGATGGCATCAGCCACTTGGGTGGAGTGATTGAAAGCGAAGAGGAACTCGGTGTGGTCGCCCATCAGGCGGCGAACTTCCACTTGCGCGGTTCCCGAACCCGTGACGGTAACGTCGGGCGTCGAGCCCGCGGCGCGAGCGAAAGCTAGCAGCACTTGCTTTACCGGGTCGCTGGGCTGGCGTTCGTAGGCCAAAGCCAGAAACGATCCCACCAGGATAGCTTTGCCTTTCCCATATCTGTTCTCGACGATGGCGGGTGCGCCATCGGCAAAATGCGCCAGCACGCGCGAGCCGGGCAGGGGTTCAAGTTCTTCTTCGAAGGCTTCCGTTGTCAGATGCGCCCCGGGCGTCCATCCAGGAAGCCCCGCATCCGGCTCCAGAATGATTTCCGGCTTCTCCACCGGACGGATAACCTTCTCGCGCGCGCCGAACACCGTGGCGAGCCCCATGCCGGGGATCTCGTCGCTAGAAAAGCCGCGTTCGTCGTTCCACGCCAGGCGCGCTTCCGCCACCACGGTGCCGCCCTGCTGAATAAACCGGGCCACGCCCTCGGCGACATTCTTCGAGAGCATCACGGGAAAGGGCAGAAACAGGATCTTGTACTGGCCGAGCTTATCGCGCAGGACGTCGCGCGGATCGACGAAGTCCACGGGAATCTGCTGTTCCGAGAAAGCGCGGTGCACACCCATCAGGGAATCACGCGTGGCGTTGCCGAGCTTGGAAAGTGAAGCCTGGGAGCCGCCCACCATGTAGGACAGGCGGTTGAACAGCACGGCAACCTGCGCCGGCGCGGGCTCACTGGCCAGCAGTTCGCCGCCGTTCTGCGCGATCTCGCGGGCCACTTCCCCGGCAGCGCGCGAGCGCGGCGTGAGCGTACCGTCCAGGTTGATCAAGCCGTATCCGTTGGACTCAAAACCCGAGCTCATGGGATACCAGGCGTAGATGGAAATCTCGCGCGCGCCGTGGGCAAGCACCTCCCAAAGCCACAGTTCCTCGTCGTGGGAATCCACTGGTACGGCGATGCGCATGCCCGTAGCCCCCTGCCCCGCCTGGAGTTCCCCAATCCAGAAGCCTTTGCCCGAGCTGTGCCCGGCGGAGCGCGTGAAGTCCAGACCCGCGCCCAGCATCTCGCGGGACCACGGCCGGACGGACTCCGAGTGCTTGGGGTAGAGCGAGGTGCCGAAGAAATCTGCGCTCTCGGACATCTTGAAGTCGTCCGGCTCCCCGTAGCCGTCCGTGGGAGATGTGAACAGCCCCGGAGCCGCGGCATGACTGGTGATGGCGTGCGATGGGTCGGCGCTGCGGATGGCCGCGACGCGCGTCTTCAGATCGCCGGCCAACTTGTCGTCAATATAGGCTCGCCAATCGAGATAATCCGTATAGGAGAGGATCGTCGAAAAACGCGGCGGCGCGACTTGGTCCCAGTTCGTGAAACCGCGATACCAGGCGGCGTTCAGCGCTTCCAGCGTGCCGTATTTCGCTTTGAGCCACTCGCGGAAACGAGCCTGGCTGGAAGGGCAAAAACAGAATTCGGGATTCGCGAGGTAGGCGAAGTCCGCCCAGTTGATGACGTGCGGCTCACTCCACACGTCCCAGCCGTAGAGCGCCGGGAACTGGTTGGCCTCGCGCGAGAGGGCTTCGAGGTATTTGACAACTTGCGCGCGCACGCCCGCATGGTCAATGCAGAACCCCGGCGCGGCCTGCGAGGTGATTACGGCGCCGCTGCGGTCTTCATAACGGCCGTCAGGATACTTCACACCTACCCAGTCGGGAGCGGAGTCAAGGTAGATCTGGACCACCACGCGCAGACCACGCTCCTGCGCGAGGCGCAGCAGGAGGTCGAGCTTGCGGAAATCGAACTCGCCAGGCTTGGGTTCGTTGCTGGCCCAATCGACCCAGCACTTCACGGTGTTGAAACCTACGGACTTGATCTGGTCCAGGTCCTTGCCCCAGCGCGCGGCACTGGTGGAGTCCAGGCGCTCCAGCATCGGCGCCCGCGCCTTCCCGCCGCCATACCAGACAGCTACGGGATAGAAGTCCGACCCCTGTGCCGCCGCCAGGGGCGGTTTGGCCGGGGCTGAGCCCGCCTCCTGTGCCAGGGCGATCCCGCACCACAGGATTACGCACAAACTTGCCGGCACGATGCTTCGGACTCTCATGGTGAATGCATCCACAAGGGAATATTTCATGGCCGTCGCCACTGGATTGGACCTCAACCTTCATTCCGGATTCATGTTGGTTGGGAGTGTACACCGCTAGGCCGATGGATGCCATTACGAAGCAGACCCTCGTCCTTGAGCAGCGGGGCGGCCTGTGATTCTCCACAATCCGTTTTCTAACCTCCTCCGGAAGCCTTATAATGGCACGCAGGTTCCGGCCTATGGCTGCTTCCGAGACCGATTTGCGCGCCGCCTACGCGGAGTGTCGCCGGCTGGCCCGACGCCATGCCGAAAATTTTCCCACCGCTTCGTATCTTGTCCCCCGCGATAAGCGTGACGCCCTGGCGGCAATTTACGCCTTCGCCCGCTACGCGGACGACGTCGCGGACGAGCCGGGCGTGGAAGGGCGTCTGGAAAAGCTCGCCGCCTGGGGCGACCGGCTGGCGGACTGTTACGCGGGAAGAGTTGAGCACCCGGTTTTTGTGGCGCTGCGCGACAGCGTGGAGCGCTTCGGCCTGGCCCGCGAAAACTTCGAGAACCTTCTCCACGCCTTTCGCTCGGACGTCCGCGTGAACCGCCACGCAAGCTTCGCCTCCTTGCTGGCTTACTGTACCTGTTCCGCCAATCCCGTGGGCCGGCTGGTGCTGGAGCTTTTCGGCCATCGCGACTCGCACCTTTTCGAGCTTTCCGACGGCCTCTGTACGGCCCTGCAACTCACCAATTTCTGGCAAGACGTGACCGCGGACTTGGCGCGCGGCCGCGTGTATCTTCCCCAGGAAGATATGGCGCGATTCCACTACACACTCGACGACCTGCGCGCCCAGCGGGCCGATGCGCGCTGGCGGGAGTTGCTGGCTTGCGAAATCGCGCGCACGCGCGAGCTCTTTGAGCGCGGAAGAGCCCTACCGGAAGAGGTGGGGCCCGAGCTACGCGTGCAACTGCGCCTGACGTGGCTGGGCGGGATGGCCATTCTCGCCGGGATTGAAGCGGTATCCTACGACGTTTTCCACCGGCGGCCGTCGCTCGGCAAATGGGATTTCCTGCGCCTTTATCTGCGCGCCCGGCGCGCCCCGCTCCGCGTGAGAGTCGCGCCCGCTCCGGTTGTGACCAGCCCATCATGAGCGTTTCGTCGAAGAGTTCTCATTTCACCAACGCCCGCGCCACCAATTTCTACTACGCCTTTGTTTTCCTCCCTCGCGAAAAGCGTCGCGCCATTGAAGCGGTTTATGCCTTTGCGCGGCGAGGTGACGACCTCGCCGACAGCGGCCTCAGCGCCGCAGATGCCGCCGAGGGCCTGGCGCGCTATCGCCAATCACTCGCAGCGTGTTATGCGGGAGACCAGAGTCGCCTGGAGACACTGGAACTGCGCGCCTTGGCGGAAAGCATCCAGCGCTTCCACATTCCCCGCCAGCCCTTCGAGGACCTGATTCTGGGCCTCGAGATGGACTTGAGCCGAACGCGCTACAACACCTTCGAGGAGCTGTCTCTGTACTGCTACCGCGTGGCCTCCACCATCGGCCTCATCTCCATCGAAATCTTCGGCTATCGTAATCCGCGTGCGCGGGATTACGCCGTGCACCTGGGCAAAGCACTCCAGCTCATCAACATCCTGCGCGACATTCAGCGTGATGCCGAGCGCGGACGCATTTACATTCCCCAGGAGGATTTGGACCGCTTCGGCCTTCATCCGGGCGAGTTGGTCGCTGGCGCTTACCATGATCCCTTCATCGAACTGATGCAATTTGAAGCCGACCGCGTGCGGCATCATTTCGACCTGGCGCGGCAGATGCTTCCTCGGGAAGATCGCCGCTCCCTGGTGGCGGCGGAAATCATGGCGGCAATTTACTGGCGCGTCCTCAGACGCATCCAAAAGCGCTGCTACAACGTGTTCGGTGAGCGGGTGCGGATTTCGCGCCCACTCAAGCTGTGGACCGCACTCGCGGTTTATCTGGGAGCGGAATGGAGGAAGTAGGTGTCAGGTGTCAGGTGTCAGGTGTCAGGTGCTAGGTGTCAGTGGAACTGATCCGAACGGGAGCGGCTGCAGTTCCCGCCTGAGGAAGCAACCCTCTGAGTTTTCTGACTTGGAATTGACGCCCGGAACCTGACACCCGGAACCTGGCTCCTTTCCTTCCAACCATGTCCGACGACGTCCTCATCATCGGTGGCGGTTTTGCCGGCCTGGCGGCGGGCGTGGCGCTAGCCGAGGCCGGCAAGAAGGTGCGCCTGCTCGAACAGAAGCCGCACCTTGGCGGGCGTGCGCGCTCGTTTCGCGATCCCACCTCCGGCTCCCTAGTGGACAATGGTCAGCACATTCTCATGGGCTGCTACCACGCCACGATTCGCTTTCTGCAGACCATCGGGACTCTCGAGCGGGTCCAGTTTCAGCCCCGGCTCGCGGTGCCTTTCCTCGACCGCGGCGGGCGGCTGACGCGCCTTGAGTGCCCAAACTGGCCTTCGCCCTGGCATTTGCTGCTGGGCGTTCTGCGTTCAAGGAGTTTCGCCGGGAAGGAAAAACTGGAAATTCTCCGTATGGGATGGGCGCTGCGCTCTCACCCAGCGGACCGCGATCATCCGGCGGGCGAAACCGTTGCCGCGTGGCTGTCACGGCAGGGACAATCCGAAAGCCTGCAGCGCAATTTCTGGGATTTGCTCTGCATTGCGGCCATGAACGAAGACCCGCGCATCGCCGACGCGCGACTTTTCGAGCGTGTCTTGCGGCTGGCGCTGTTCACGTCCCCCGCGGACTCACGCTTGGGCATCGTGCGCGGGGGGCTGAGCGAGTGCTATACCGCGGCCGCCACAGCTTATATCCAAGCGCGCGGGGGCCGCGTGGAAACGGCATGTGGCGTGAGGCAGTTGCTGATCGCGGAGGGATTTTGCCGGGGCGTCGAACTCACTCAGGGGGGAAAACTTGAGATCGGCCCGGTCATCGCGGCCGTGCCCTGGCAGCAGCTTGCGGGTCTGCTGCCGGGCGATCTCCTGCGCACCGAACCATTTTTTTCCGCCGCGTTGGCACTGCGCCCGGCGCCCATTATCTCCATCAACTTGTGGTTCCACGCGCCCCTGATCGAGATCGAATTCGCGGGCCTGCGCGGTACGACGATCCAGTGGCTCTTCAACAAGAGCCGGATTCTCGGGAGCAGCGACCACTGCGTCTCGCTGGTCCTGAGCGGCGCGCATCAGCAGGTGGGCCGGCCGAAGCAAGAGCTGCTAGCCCTCGCTCTCCAGGAGCTGGGGGAGTTGCTGCCGAACGTCCGCAAGGCAAAGCTGCTTCATGCGCTGGTCCTCAAGGAGCGCTTTGCCACGTTTTCACCAAGTCCAGAGGCTGACCTGCTGAGGCTACCCACCTGCACTCCCGTGCGCGGCCTTTTTCTGGCAGGCGACTGGACGGACACGGGGTTGCCCGCCACCATTGAAGGCGCCGTGCAAAGTGGCTACACTGCCGCTCGGGAAGTTCTACAAGCAGGGTAGTATCTCGTCTCATAGGCGGCGGGGCTCGTGCGCATTCATTACCACGCTGGAACGGTTGCGAGGGTGGCCGGAAAGGCGGCGCTTCAAGTTCCGAGGTGAAAAATCCTGGCTTGCCCCAGCTTAGGAGACCCCAAGGGTGTACCTGCACACAGATTGAAGTTCACCCAGGAGGCTGGTTCAAATGCGATCGAAACTCCCAATAGGGATTATATTCTGGGCTCTCGTGACATTGGCGGCTTGGCTGATCGTGATGCCAAGGCCCCCGCAAACCGCCGGCTCGGGGTTAGGCCAGGCCTCGGAGCCCGGGCAAAAGGGGCACGACGCCTCGGCAGCCCTCCTGCGCGGCGCCTACCGTTTTGAGCGCGGCGGGTGGGTTTACGTCCACCTGGAAGGTTCGCCCCGCGAGATCGGCTATCAACACGGGTATCTGCTGGCCACTGAGGTTCTCGATGCCTTTCAATCCGTCCGCCTGCGCGAAACGCATGAAACGCACCGCGCTTGGGAATTCTTCCGCCAGGCGGCGCGCGAACTGCTCTGGCCCCGGATCGATCGCGAATACCAGGAAGAATTGCAGGGGATCACCGACGGGCTGAAGGCCCAAGGCGTGGCCATGGACCTGGACGACGTCGTGGCCTTGAACGCTTTCGAAGAACTACCCGACTATTATGTTCCCTGGTATGACGCGAATCATAGGGTGGCCGGCACGCCGCACCTGGTGAGTCCGGGAAATTGCAGCGCCTTGGTGGCCACGGGCAGCACCACACGGGACCACCACATCGTCATGGCCCACAACAATTGGACCGCTTATCTGGACGGCGAGCGCTGGCGCGTGATCTTCGACATCGTGCCCCGGCGGGGCCATCGCATCCTGATGGACGGCTTTCCCGGCGTCATCACCAGCGACGACGATTTCGGCATCAACTCCGATGGCATCCTGGTGACGGAAACCACCATCTCGCAATTCGTAGGGTGGAACCCCCATGGCAAGCCGGAATTCATGCGCTCCCGGAAAGCCCTGCAGTATGCGAGTTCTATCGACGACTACGTGCGCATCATGCTCGACGGCAACAACGGCGGATACGCGAACGATTGGCTGCTGGGGGATAACAAGACCGGCGAAATCGCGCAATTCGAGCTGGGCCTGAAGGCACACCACGTGTGGCGAACCCAGGACGGAGCTTTCGTGGGCTCGAACTTCCCGCGCGACCCGGAAGTGATCTCGAAGGACACCACCTTCGACCCTCGCAATCCCGCCACGTCTCCCAATGCGCGGCGTACCCGTTGGGAAGAACTGATCCAGGAAAACCGCGGAAAGATCGACCTGGCGCTGGCCGAGAAGTTCATGGCCGACCACGACGACGCTTACGAGAAGAAGGAGCAGGCGAACGAACGCACCCTGTGCGGGCACGTGGACGCCTCAGCGCGCGGCGTGGAGATTTGGGCGTGGCCGGCTTATTACCCCGGCGGTGCCGTGCAGGGCAAGGCCATCGACAGTAATCTGGCCAAGGCCATGAGCTTCTACGCTCGCCTCGGCCATCCTTGCGGGCAGGATTTTCTAGTGGAACCCTTCCTCAAGGCGCATCCCGAATTTGACTGGCAAGCGCCACTGCTGCGCGACATGAAAGCCGGCCCCTGGACGCTGTTCAAAACCGGCGATCGTGCAAGATAGCCGAAGAGGCCGCGGCTACGGGTTTTGGGGCATCGATTAAGACTTCGTTCCGAGCGCCGCGCGCCGGTTTTCGTAGAGGGGAAATTTCTCGGTCAGTACTTCCACCTGGCTGCGCACGCGCTTCAGGGTGGATTCGTTTTCGAGGTCGCTCAGGACTTCCCCGATCCAGCGAGCAATCTGCCGCATCTCTGCTTCTCTCATCCCGCGCGTCGTAACTGCCGGAGTTCCCACTCGTATGCCGCTGGCCACGGCGGGTGGATTGACATCAAAGGGGATGGCATTCTTGTTCACGGTAATGCTGGCGCGCTCCAGCGTCTCCTGTGCCTGACGCCCTGTGACTTGCTTAGAGAATACGTCGACCAGCAGCAGGTGCGTGTCGGTTCCGCCGGAAACTATGCGGAAGCCTTCCGCCGCGAGCGTCTCCGCCAGCGCTTGGGCGTTCGCCAGGATCTGTTTTTGGTACTCGCGGAACTCCGGCTGCATCGCCTCCAGGAAGCACACGGCCTTGGCGGCAATCACATGCATGAGGGGGCCGCCCTGGATGCCGGGGAACACAATCCGGTCGAGGTCTTTGGCATATTGCTCCTTGCAAAAGACGGCGCCACCGCGCGGTCCGCGCAAGGTCTTGTGCGTGGTCGTGGTGACGAAGTCGGCGTGCGGAAAAGGGCTGGGGTGCAGGCCGGCGGACACCAGGCCGGCAATGTGCGCCATGTCCACCATCAGCAGCGCGCCACAGTCGCGGGCGATGGCGGCGAAACGCTCGAAATCCAGAAGGCGCGGGTAAGCGCTCGCCCCCGCCAGGATGAGCTTGGGCCGGTGCTCCCTCGCCAGGCGCTCGACCTCGTCGTAGTCGATCCTCTCCGTGTCTTGACGCACGCCATAGGAAACGATCTTGTACATCTTGCCGGAAAAGTTGAGCGGATGGCCGTGCGTCAGGTGGCCGCCATGCGCCAGACTCATGCCCAGCACGGTATCGCCCGGCTTCAGCACGGTCATGTAAACAGCCTGGTTCGCCTGGCTGCCGGAGTGGGCCTGCACGTTGGCGTGCTCCGCGCCGAATAGCTTTTTGGCGCGTTCGATGGCGAGCGACTCCGCCACGTCCACGAATTCGCATCCACCGTAATAGCGCTTGCCGGGCAGGCCCTCGGCGTACTTGTTGGTCATCACGGAGCCCAAAGCTTCCAGCACCGCCTCGCTGACGAAATTCTCGGAAGCAATCAGTTCCAACGTGCGCGCCTGCCGGTCCGTCTCCAGATCAATGGCGCGCGCGATTTCCGGGTCCACCTCGTGCAGGGAGCGCAGGTGAGAGCGTGAAGCAGCATTCATGGGTTCTTCTCCAGGCGGTAGGATTCGCTGATCGCTTCGATCTTCTCGAGCCGCGCTTCATGCCGTCCCCCCTCGAAAGGGGTGGCAAGCCAGGTGTCCACGATCTTTTCCATCGTGGCTTCGTCCAGAAGCCGGCCGCCCATGGTGAGGACGTTGCCGTTGTTGTGGGCGCGGGCGAAATGGGCGGAAATGGTATCGTTGCAGGGAAGAGCGCGGATTCCGGGGACCCGGCTCGCCGCGAGCATCATTCCCAGTCCTGTGCCACAAATCAGAATACCGCAACTGGCTTCACCTTGAGCAACCTGCTGGGCGACCTTCTCGGCGTAGTCGGGATAATCCACCGAATCCAGGGAATTCGTCCCCAGGTCCCGGACCGCGATGCCCTTGCGCTTGAGATACTCGCGGACTTTCTCTTTCAAGGGAAAGCCCGCGTGGTCCGACCCCAAAGCAATCTGAATTTTCTCCGGCATGCGCGTACTCCGATTGGAATCGATGAAGTGAGCGGTAAACCTGCCATTCTAGCGGAGGAGCGCGGGCGACGCAATCATCTCCCTGACCCGGAACTGCGGACGCGGGCTTCGCGCTGGGCGCTGCATCGCGACAAAAAAACGGCCTGCGCTGAACTTGCACAGCGCAGGCCAAGGGGCTTTCCAGCAAACCCGTCAGGACTTCTCGATCCGCAGATTATCCACCACTGAGAAGGAGAGTCCCACACCACGAGCGGCCAAGTCGGCTTTGGTCCGATCCATCGTGGTGGCTACCACACCTTCCAGAGTCACGTTACCGTTTTTCACAATGATGTGAATCGGGGGCAGCGGCTGGTCGGCATAGTGCAGGAAGAACGGATCACGGTAGATGGCCCGCGCGATCTGAAGCCGCAGGCGGTCATCGAAAGTGGAGGTGGGTAAGACCTCCAGGTCGTTGACCACCGTGGCCACGCCCTTCACACGCGTCAGTATGTTCCCGATGTCCGCCTTCTTGAAGGGCTGGGTGACCTGCCCGCTGACGATGAGCCTGTCGCCTTGCGCTTCGAGGTTCACGTTATCGAAAATCCCGTATGCGTAGTAGATCACGATCTCGTGACGCGCCCTTTCCAGAAGCTGCTGGACGGTGACGTCATCCGCGCGCACCTGAATGTTGTCGACCACGCTGGTTACGCCCGGGGTCTTGCGCGCGGCCTTCTCCGCGTCGAGTTTACTTCCCAGGTTGTCCACGGTTCCCGTCAGGGTCGCTACGCCATTTGCATACGCCACTTGAACGTCACCGTGCTTATAAACCTGCGCGTGGTAAATGCGGGATTGAATGCCCGCCGTGGTCTGGGCATCGGGGATTGGTTCTCCTGCCCAACCGATTCCCGCCGCCAGAACTAAAAACAGTGTCAGAAACTGAAACTTGTTACGCATGGTCATCCTCCCTGCTTGCATTATCTTGAATTAGCTTGAATTTAGCTTGCTGATGGTGACCCAAGACCATCGTCGTTTCCCCTGAGCCTGTTCCTCTCTCAACTTCCGATTTTCATGTACACTGACTAATACGAAAGCTGCTGTGGATTGGTTACACACACCACGTACCTAACAATTCAATAGAATGCAGATATAGACACTCTGTCCTGTTGTTTAATACATCCAGGACGCGTCAAGCGTAACTTCACGACTCCTGCCCTTAGCCCCTGGTGATTTAGATGCGGACCCACCCCAAAAAGGAAGCTTGAGCGAGGGCGCCGGTGTATGTGAAAAAGCCAAGGTGGCGCGCATCCTTGCGTCGCGCATTCCTTGACAATCTCCGGTCGCATCTTCAACAATGGCTGATTCTGATTCGCAGCCGCGCGCCATCCCTCTGAAGCCTTCCGGAACAGGGGCGCGAAGCAACGCGAGTGAGCCCCTACGATCCGGCCGGGCGCTCGCGAACTCTGCCAGAAAGGTTTAACTCATGCGATGGAGTCAAGCATTCATTCCCACCTTACGGGAAGACCCCGCCGAAGCTGAAGTTCCCAGCCACCGCCTCTTGTTGCGAGCGGGGTACATTCGCCAGGTTGCGGCGGGCGTTTATGCTCATCTATTCCTGGCGCAGCGGTCGCTGTTGAAGATCATGAAGATCATCCGCGAGGAGATGGACGCCATCGGGGCGCAGGAATTCTACCTGCCTGCTCTGAACCCGGCCGAGCTCTGGAAGGAATCGGGGCGTTACGATGCCTACGGTCCGACGATCTTCAAGTTCAAGGATCGCAACGGCCATGAAATGGTCCTGGGCGTGACCCACGAAGAGGAAATGACCAACATCGCGCGGGGGGAGCTGCGCTCCTACAAGCAGCTTCCCCAGATCTGGTACCAGATCCAGGAAAAATTCCGGGACGAGCCTCGACCCAAGTCGGGCCTGCTGCGCCTGCGGCAATTCTGGATGAAGGATGCCTACTCCTTTGACCTCGACGAGGCGGGGTTGGACGTGAGCTATGGCAAGCACTATGAAGCATACCGCCGCATCTTCGACCGCTGCGGCTTGAAATACGTGATCGTCGAAGCCTATTCCGGGACGATGGGCGGAACTCAGTCGCACGAATTCACCGCCCCCACGGACGCCGGCGAAGATTCCATCGCGCTCTGCGATTGCGGTTACGCCGCGAACCTGGAGAAGGCGCAAGCCAAGGCGCCGCCCGTCGAAGACCCTTCCGGCGAAGCTCCTCCTGAACCCTTCCCCACCCCGGGCCTGAAGACCATTGACGATTTGGTGAAGTCCACCGGCCAAAGCCCCGACCGAATGATCAAGACCCTGGTTTTCATCGTCGGGGGCAAACCCCTGGTGATCCTGTTGCGAGGCGATCACACCCTGAGCGAGACCAAGCTGGCGGCAACCCTGGGTACAGAGGTTTACCGCCCCGCCACACCGGAGGAGGCCCTGGCGCTGCACGGCGCCCACCTGGGCTCGCTCGGTCCGGTAGGCCTGAAGGGCGTGCGGATTCTCGCCGACCGGGCGCTGGAAGGACGCCGCAACATGATCACCGGCGCCAATCGCGACGATACTCACCTGCGCAACGTGACTCCGGGCCGCGACTTTACCCCCGAATACCGTGATTTGCGGGTGATTTCCGCCGGCGATCTCTGCTTGCGGTGCGGCCGGCCGCTGCGAACCAGCATTTCGGTGGAGCTGGGCCACATCTTCAAGCTGGGGCGGCGCTATTCCGAGATCATGCACGCGAGCGTCCTGGACGAAAACGGCCGGGAGGTCCCGCTGGTCATGGGATCGTACGGCATCGGCGTGGAACGCATCTTGAGCGCGGCGGTGGAACAGAACCACGATCGCGAGGGCATGTTCCTGCCCGCGTCCATCGCCCCCTTTGAAGTCATCCTGACGGCCGCCAACATGGATGACGCGCAGTTGCGCGCTCGCGCCGAGCAACTGTACGAGGAGATGCGAGCGCACTCCCTGGACGTCCTGTTTGACGATCGCGCCGAAAGGCCGGGCGTCAAGTTTAAGGACGCGGATCTGATCGGCGTGCCTTACCGTGTGACGTTCGGCAAACGTAAATTCGAGCAGGGCATGGGGGAGATCTTCCAGCGCTCGACAAAGCAAATTGAGGATGTTAAGCTGGATAAGATTGTGTCCTCCTTGCTCGCGAAGCGCCGGCATGAGGAGGACGGGAAGGTGCCCTCTACGGAGGGAAACGATGCGACCCGTTGAATCAGGCAGGGGAACTTTCAAAACCCTGTTCGCTCTCGCCTTTATTGCCGCGCTGATCTTTTCCTGTGTCAAGATCATTCCGGTCTACGTGAATAATTTCCAATTCCAAGACTACCTCCAGAACCAAACTCCCTTTTGGCTGACCCAGCACGCCTCGCTGGAGACGATTCGAGGTAACATCCTGGCAAAGGCCGAGGACTTGGGTCTGCCCGTCGTGGCGGAACAAGTCAAAGTGGAGGCGACCCCGGCCCGCGTGAGGATCAGCATCGATTACTCCGTCCCCGTCGATCTGAAGGTTTACATACTCCCCTTGCACTTTACTGACTCATCGGAAAACCGGGCCATATAAACCGTGCCTGTCCCTCCATCTTCGGTAACGCGAGGCTCCTCCGGTCCAGGAGTTCCGCTGCGGCGTTCCGGCCCGCGGAAACGGCGCGGGTGGGAGTGGAAGAAGATTCTGCTAGCTGCCGTATTGCTCGGATTGGTGGCAGCGGTTGGGACTTTCGTCTATTTCTACACACGTTTTTCGCGAGTCATTGACGCCCGGCTGAGCGGCGATATTTTCAACAATGCTTCCCTGGTGTTCGCCGCGCCCACGCCGGTAGCGGTGGGCGAGGGCGTGGACCCGGACGTGGTAGCCGCGCATCTGCGCAAGGCGCTTTACGCGGAGTACGAGGGCGGCTCGCAGGTGGGGACTTACCGGAGGATGGGCAATCGCCTGGAAATTCGCCCGGGGCCGGCATCATTTTTCCAGGGCGAGGTGATGAAGGAGGGGCCGGCAACCCTGGAGTTCCGCGACGGGCGCATCGCCTCCATCACCCCGCTTTCCGGCGGCGCTCCGCTCGATAGCTATCAGCTTGAACCGGAAGTCATCACCACGCTGTTTGACAACTCCCGCTCCAAGCGCCGGCTGGTGCGCTACCAGGACCTTCCCAAACCGGTGATTGACGCCGTCCTGGCGGCGGAAGATCACCGCTTTTTTTCCCATCATGGAGTGAACTTTTACCGCATCCTGGCTTCCGCTGCGCACGACTTCTTTCGGAGCGAAGAAATCGTACAGGGCGGCAGTACCCTCACCATGCAGTTGGCGCGGGGCATTTTCGGGCTTACCACACAGCGCCGGCTGGGCCGTAAAATAACGGAAACCTTCCTGGCCCTTCTCCTGGAGCAGCGCCTGACCAAGGAACAGATTTTTGAGCTGTACGCGAATCAGGTCTACCTGGGCCAACGCGGGAGTTTTTCCATTTACGGATTCGGCGAGGCAGCGGGGGCCTACTTTAACAAGGATGTCAGCAGCCTCAACGCCACGGAGGCCGCCCTGCTCGCCGGGGTGATTCGCGGGCCGAACATCTACTCGCCCTACAAGTATCCCGCGCGGGCTCTGGAGCGCCGCAACTTTGTGCTCCACAGCATGCTGGATCTGGGCATGCTCTCGCCCGCCGAAACGGAAAAAGCCTGCGCCGCTCCGTTGGGCGTGGTGCTGCGCAATGTGGAGGGTATCGAGGCCCCTTACTTCGTCGACTTGGTGAAAGATCAGTTGCTTTCGCAATTCACCGAACACGACCTGCTTTCTCAAAGTTACCGGATTTACACCACGCTCGATCTGGAAGTGCAGCAGGCCGCCTCCGAGGGAATCCGGGTGGGCATTGCGGAAGTGGATCAGGAGCTGAAGAAGCATAAGCGGGCCAAGGATGCCCCGCCGCCGGACGCCTTACAGCCGCAGTTGGCGCTGGTGGCGCTCGACCCGCATACCGGCTGGCTCAAGGCGCTGGTGGGAGGCCGCGATTATGGCCGCAGCCAGCTCAATCACGTGCTGGCGAAGCGCCAACCCGGGTCATCCTTCAAGCCCTTCGTTTATGCCGCCGCGCTCAGCTCCGGCGTGGATGGCTCCCAACCCCTTGTCACCCCGGTAACCGTGCTCGACGACGAGCCTACGACCTTCCAATTCGCCGGCCAGACTTATGAACCGGAGAACTACAAGCAGGAATACCATGGACAGGTGACTCTGCGGGAAGCGTTGATGTATTCGCTGAATGTTGCCACCGTGCACCTGGCGGAGATAACCGGATACGACAAAGTGCGGAGTCTGGCGGTGGCCGCCGGGATCAATAACGACCTGCTGGCGACGCCCGCTATTGCCCTGGGAGCGTATGACGCAACGCCCATGGAAATCGCCGGGGCCTACACGATCTTCTCGAATGGCGGACTCCACGTTGAACCCAGGTTCATTCTGGCGGTCAACGATGCTTCCGGACGGATGCTGTGGCGAAGCCCGGAGGTGAGCCGCCAGGTGCTGGACCCGCGCGTGGCGTACCTGATGGTCAACCTGCTGGAGAGCGTGGTGAACAACGGCACGGCGGCGGGGGTTCGGAGCCGTGGCTTTACGCTCCCGGCGGCCGGGAAAACGGGGACATCGCACGACGGTTGGTTCGCCGGGTTCACTTCGAACCTCCTGGCGGTCGTTTGGGTGGGATATGACGATGATCGCGAACTGAAGCTCTCCGGAGCGGCTTCTGCCCTGCCCATCTGGACGGAGTTCATGAAGTCGGCATCCCAGGTCCCCGCCTATCGCGACGCGCAGCCGTTCGATTCCCCGCCTGGCATCGTTATGGTTCCAGTCCAGATGGCCGCCAGCCTCCCGGGCGGCGGCGATTCCGTGCTGGTTCGGAACGAGTACTTTGTGGAGGGGACAGAGCCGCAAGAACCCCTGACCCGGCCCGGGAGCCGGGGGATTCTCAGCCGGCTGTTCCACGCGGGGAGTGGCACGGCCCTGCCCATCCCGGCGTCCGCCCCTCCTGTGGCGAATGACAGCGCGACCGCCGCGCACGCCGGCGCAAAGAAAAGCGGGGTGTTGAAGAGATTTCTATCGATTTTCAAGGGCGAGAAATCCAAGCCGGCTACCCCTGCGGAGGCTCAAAAGAAACCGCCGCCGGAGGGGTGAAGGTTGAAGCGCCCGAGTGCTGAATCCGCCCTAACCCTCTCGCCTAAGCGAGGTCGACCGATGAAACCCATAGTGCTGACCGTGGTTTTGTTCGCATCTACGATGACGTTCGTTTCCACATCTTTTCCGGGCCAGGCACAGGCGCCTGCCACAAGCCTCGGACAGGTAGATTCCATGCCCGCCGCGGCTCCGCCGCAAACCTCAGCCGTGCCGCCCAAAGCCCTCAGCGTGGAAGAGCGGGCTGACATTTTCATGGCCAGGAAGGACTACGGAGGGGCGACGGACTATTACTACCGGGCCTTAAAGACGTCGAATTTCAAGAACGCAGCGTTGTGGAATAAGCTGGGAATTGCTTACCAGCAACAGACGAAATTCCACAACGCCCGCAAAGCGTATAGCAACGCGACTCACCTGAATAAAGACTTCGCCGAGGCCTGGAACAACATCGGCACGGTATACTTCATGGAGAACAAGTTTGGAAAGTCGTTGAAGTACTATCAGCGGGCCATCGAGTTAAGGGGTACCGATGCCGCTTTCCATCTGAACCTGGGCACGTCCTACTACCACCTCAAGCGGTATGAGGAAGCGGTGGCGGAATACCGCACTGCCCTCGGCCTCGACCCCAACGTCCTGGCGGAGCAGTCCAATCTCGGGGCAGTTGTCCGGGCCAGAGGAACCGATACCCAATTCTATTTCTATATGGCCAAGGCTTTCGCCTCCATCGGACGGGCAGAGGAAGCGGTTCGCTACCTCCGGCGCGCTTTTGAAGATGGTTTTGCCGATCAGAAGCGGATTGAGGAGGACCCGGACTTCCAAAAGATCAGCCAGTACCCGGCGTATGTGGAACTCATGAAGAATCTTCCGGTGGCGATTAAGGATTGAGCGTCCGGGCCGCATCCCTGCGCCACGTGCTGATGTCATCTGCGAAACACTGCCGGGTTGTAGGGGCGCGGCTTGCCGTACCCCTGCAGGGCTCGAAGCTGCTCACATCAGATGCCTGTCATCCCGAGCGAAACCACTGTCATCCTGAGCAGCAGCGAAGGATCTGCATGGGTTTTCAGTAACCAAGACAATGCAGATCCTCCGTCCCAAAAAAAACCGGGGCTCAGGATGACATTGGCGCGATGGTGACTCGAAATAACTTACGCGTCGAGCTTCTGCTGAGCACATCCTGTCATGCTGAGTGAAGCCCTGTCATCCTGAGCAGCAGCGAAGGATCTGCATGGGTTTTCAGGAGCCAACACAATGCAGATCCTTCGTCCCGAAAGAACCGGGACTCAGGATGACATTGGCCCGATGGTGACTCGAAATAACTTACGCGTCGAGTTTCTGCAGAGCACATCCACTGTCATCCTAAGCGAAGGACCCCGGCGGTGTTATAATGACACCGTCGCGTCGAGGTTTCATGCAAAGAGCGGTCGGCTTCCTCCTGTTTCTGCTGTTTTGTCCCGGGTGGCTTCTGGGCTCGCCAGGGATGCGCACCATTTTGGTTTTCCCGTATGAGAACCAGAGCCCTCGCGCGGATTTGAACTGGATCTCGGAGAGTTTCGCGGAAGTCCTCTCCTCTCGCCTGGCGCTGCCTGAGAATTACGTCCTGGACCGGGATGAACGCAATGCCGCCGCGACGCAACTCGGCATGCCCATCGACACTCCGCTCACCCTGGCCAGTGAATTCAAGATGGCGCAAACCCTGGGCGCGGATTGGGCCATTGTCGGCAATTTCAATGTCGACGACAATCGCTTGACCACCCGGACGCAGCTCCTGGACGTTCGCTCGTTGAAACTGTCGCAGCCGCTGGAAGCCTCGGGAAACCTCACCGACCTGCTGGATCTCCAGACGCGGCTGGCGTGGCGGTTGCTGGCAACCCACGATCCCAACTTCACAGTGGGCAGCGAGGAAGATTTCCGACGGCGCTTTCATGATATGCGCCTGGATGCTTTCGAGAATTACATACGCGGCTTGCTGGCGCCCGACGACCCCGCCCGCCTGCATTTCCTCCTGGAGTCCGCGCGCCTGGATCCCGCCGACCATCAGGCCGCCTTTGCTTTAGGCCGGCTCTATTTTGAGCAGAAGGACTACGCCAACTCCGCCCCCTGGTTGGGCAAGCTCGACGAACCCGATCCCGACTACGATGAAGCTTTGTTTCTGCGCGCCATCGATGACATCTTCCTGGGCCACGAACCCACTGCTGAAAAGGAGCTGCAAGCGCTTTGGGTGGAGATCCCGCTCAACGAGGTCGCCAACAACCTGGGTGTCTTGCAAGCCCGCCGCGGCCGATATTCCGAGGCGCTGGAGAATTTCACAAGGGCGTGCCAAAACGACCCTTCGGACGCGGATTTCTGCTTCAACCTTAGCGTGGCGCTTTGGTACCAGAAGCGTTATCAAGAGGCGGCGGAAGCCCTCCAGGAGGCCATCCGCGCGAATGCCGACGATACCGAGGCCCATACGCTGCGAGCTGCGATTCTGGGAAAACTGGGAGACGACACGGAAGAGCAGGCCGAGGTGGAATGGTTGTCCGCCCACGAGGCCGAACCCGGGGCCGACCAACCGGGAGATGTTCTCCCTCAGCCGCGGCTCAAGAAGAACTATAATGGCCGCGCCTTCCGGTTGCTGGAGCTGACGTTGCATAACGCGCTGGAAGAACGCCTGGCCAACGCTTCGCCCCAGGAGCACGGCGCCGCGCATTTCGCACTTGGGCAGAGGCTTCTCTCGGAAAGGCGCTATGCGGAAGCCGACCGCGAGTTCAGGGAAGTCGTTTCCTTGACTCCCGCCGACCCCCAGGCGCACCTGCTTCTCGCCCGGGCGCTGGAGGCCGAGGGTAAACACCAGGAAGCCGGCAACGAGCTGGAGGCATCGCTCAAGCTGAAGAACAGCGTGGAGGCGCACCTTACGCTGGCGCACGTGTATCTTTCACTGAATCAGCCGGCGCTGGCCCAACACGAGGGCCAGGCCGCTCTCGATCTCGACCCCGGCAACCCCGAAGCTCAGCAGTTGATCGAGCAGAGCCATGCCGGAGCCGCGACTCCCAGGAAAACACCGTGAGCATCAAAATTCCCCGCCCTGCAGTTTTGTTCACCATTCTCCTCGCCGCCGGATTGCCGCTCGGCCCCACCCACGCTGCCCACCTGCGACCGCGGGTGGTGGTCATTCATCTCGATATGATGATTCACCAGGTGAGCGCACAATACGTCGAGCGGGGCATCCATCAGGCCAATGCGGAGAACGCCGACGCGATTTTGCTGGAATTGAACACGCCCGGCGGATTAATGGATTCTATGCGCGAGATCATCCAGGCCATCTTTGACTCGCGCGTCCCGGTCATCACCTATGTCTCGCCCAGCGGCGGCAGCGCCGCCTCCGCAGGCTTCTTCATCTTGTTGTCCGGCGATTTGGCCGTGATGGCTCCGGGCACCAACACCGGAGCGGCCCACCCGGTCATGCTGGGCGGAACGGATATCGGCAAGACGATGGAAGAGAAGATTGAGAATGACGCCGCGGCTTACATCCGCTCCATCGCGCAGAAGCGCGGGCGCAATGTGGCGCTGGCGGAAGAAGCCGTCCGCAAGAGCTCTTCCTTCACCGACAAGGAAGCGCTCGACAGCAAGTTGATTGACGCCGAGGCCAGCTCGCCCAGCGAAATCTTTGCGAAATATGACGGGAAAGTGGTGCAGCGATTCAACGGCACAACCACCACCCTGCGCCTGGCCGATGCCGATCAGCAGCCTTACAATATGTCGAGACCGGAGGCATTTCTTGCCTGGGTGGCTGATCCCAACATCGCTTTCATGCTGGGCGCGCTCGGTGTACTGTGCCTCTACATCGAGTTCACGCACCCCGGCATGGTGGCGCCCGGCGTGGTGGGCGCGATCTCCCTGGTCCTGGCGCTTTATGCCTTCAACCTTCTGCCCATCAATTACGCGGGAGTTCTGCTCATCCTGGTCGGGCTTGCGCTGTTCGCGCTGGAGGCTAAGCTGACTTCGCACGGCGTGCTGGCGGCCGGCGGAGCCATCGCTCTGGTGCTGGGAGCTTTGATCCTGGTCAAATCACCCTGGCCCGAGGCGCGTGTACACCTTTCCACGGCCCTGAGCGTGGCGCTGCCCTTAGGATTCATCACCTTCATCCTGGTACGCTTTACGATTGCCTCCCAGCGGCGCAAAGCGGTTACCGGCGAGGCGGGAATGATCGGCTTGGTGGGTGTGGCCTATACCGACCTCAACCCGGCGGGGAAAGTACTGGTGCGCGGCGAATTGTGGGAGGCTCGGGCGCGAGAGAGAATTCCCAAAGGTGCGCGAGTTCGGGTGCGGGAGATTGAGGGTCTGACGTTGCGGGTTGAGTCAGCGCCGGAAACCCAGTAAAATCCCTGACCGTCCTGGATCAGGGGAGGGCGCAAGGTCGGAGGCTCTCGAGCCGTCTTGCGGAGCGCTGTGCCGGACGCGAGGACGGCGGCCCCAGGGGACGCGGAAGTCTTTGAACTGATAATTGAGCTGTCCAGACCGCAGGAATGCGGAGAGGGGGGCGTTATGGGATGGATCGTTGCAGCAGTTATTCTTTTGATGTGGATTTCAGCGTGTTTGCACGTGATGAGGGAGTACGAGCGGGCGGTGATCTTCCGCCTGGGACGACTCCAGAAACCGGACAAAGGGCCGGGTCTGATCTTCATCCTCTGGCCTATTGATAAGCTCGTGAGGGTTTCTCTCCGCGTCGTGGCGTGGGATATGCCCCCACAAGACATCATCACCCGGGACAACGTTTCACTGAAGGTCAATGCCGTTGTCTATTTTCGCGTGATCAGCGCGCAGCAGGCGTTCGTGGAACTCGAGAATTACCGTTACGCGGTCGAGCAGTTGGCGCAAACCACCTTGCGCTCGGTTTTGGGCGAAGTGGAGCTGGACGATCTACTCTCCCAGCGCGAGAAGCTTAACAGCCGGCTGCAATCCATCCTGGACGAGCACACCGAGCCCTGGGGCATCAAGGTGATCAAGGTGGAAGTGAGGCAGGTGGACTTGCCGCAGGAAATGCAGCGCGCTATCGCTGCGCAGGCGGAAGCCGAGCGCGAGCGCCGGGCGAAGATCATCCACGCCGACGCCGAATACCAGGCGTCCACGAAACTGGCGGAAGCCGCCGAGGTCATCTCCAGGGAGCCCGTTGCCATCACCCTGCGATATCTCCAGACGCTGGTGGAGATCGGGACGGAAAAGAACACCACGGTGGTGTTCCCGGTTCCCGTGGAGTTGCTCAGTGCTCTGATGCCCAAGGTGTGCCCGCCGGAGCCAGCTGAAGAGAAGAAATAGCGGAATCGGGCCGGCGGAATCTGAACGTCGTGGGCGGGGGGGGCCAAGGTGGCAACAGGTGCAGGGGAACATGAGGAAAGAGGACTATCCGCGCGGCACTTGATTCTGCTGTTTTTTGCGGGCGTGGCGGTGTGCGGAGTCTTCTTCTCACTCGGATTCCTGGTGGGGTTCAACGAGCGATTTTCTCAGTCGGCGCCGGCCACGGAGCGCGTCACGGCGCCCGCGGCCGTCCCTCCCGCGGTGAACCCGCCCGTGGAAACCGTGGTGGTTACGCCCAAGGAGCCGGGGGAGCATGCGCCGTCCAACTCCACTCCGAACCCCGGCTTGGCCCCGCCGGGGAGTGGGGGAGCTGGTCCCGCCACGGCGCCGTCGAAGCTCGCGGCCGCAGCTTCTCCAACTCCACCCCCTGCGGCGGGAACGATGAAGTCAGCAACCAACCAGCAGTCGGCGCCGGCTGCAAGTCCCGGCGAAGTGAGCGAAGGCATTACGCTCCAGGTCGCTGCCCTGCGCACCAAACGGGATGCCGAAACGATGGTCAATATCCTGAAGGAGCGGGGATACCCGGTTTTTCTGGTGGCGCCGGAATACGCGCAGGCGGGAGATAACCTCTTTCGCGTGCAGGTGGGGCCCTTCAGGACTCGGGACGACGCGGAAAAGGTGCGCGCCAAGCTCTCGCAAGAAGGATTTAAACCCTTCATCCGGCATTAGGAAGCGCCGCGGGACGCAACCGTGAAGGGATAAGGGCGAACGGCCCCAGCCATTCCGTCGATCCCCTGCGGGACCAAGTTGGTAATCCCTCCTTGGCTGTTTGAAGGGTCTACTTTTATTTCACGAATCAATGGCAGGCTGATGCCGCCTAGCGAATTGCGCCAAACTTCCTCCCCAACAATCTTCCCATGGCTCGACCGTCCCCTCGTGCGCGAGGCTGCCTGCGCGCTGAGTGGACTCCTGCTGGTGGCGTGCTTCCCCAAAATTCATATCCCCGGGCTGGTATGGGTCGCTTGCCTCCCCGGCCTGGCGGCCTTGGCTACGGAAAGGCGGCTAAAGCGCGCTTTCCTGCTGGGGTATTTGTTGGGCGCGGTTTTTCTGGCCGGAAGCTGTTACTGGTTCGTGGGCGTGATGGAAATCTATGGACGCTTGGCGCCCGTGCTGGCGTGGGGTGTCCTGGTTCTCTTCCTCATCGTCATGTCGACCTTCTTTGGCGGGTTCGGTTTTCTCATGGGATGCGCAGCACGGCGTTCGGCAAGGTGGGCGCTGGCGCTCAGCCCGTTTCTGTGGGTGACGATGGAGTTGGCACGGACTTACCTGATTACCGGTTTCCCCTGGAACCTCCTCGGGTATGCCGTCGGAGCCGCGGGTGTGAGACAGATCGCTTCGGTCACCGGTGTGTATGGGCTCGCGTTCCTGGCTGTCGTCACCAGCGCGCTGCTGGCCGGCGTGCTGTTCGCGCCTAGGCACGCGCGAACCTGGGCAGCGCTGGCGGGCGGGCTGGCGCTCCTGCTGTTAGCCCAGTGGAGGATGGCGCCGCCACCTGAGTCAATCGGCGCAGATATGGCCTTCCTCGTCCAGCCCAACGTGCCCCTGGATGAGCCGGAGTTGGAAGCCTGGATTCCTTGGCGCGATCCCACCCAACTTCAGCAACTTGTGAATATCAGCCGCGCCGCCATTGACGACTTTTCGAAAACGTCGACCGGCCCGCCCTCGGCCGCTGAACCGCCCCTCGTGATTTGGGCGGAGAATCCCGCGCCCTTCTATTTCACTCGCGACCCCATTTTTCGCACTGCCGTGGAGGGCCTGGCGCGGCAGGCGCACGCCTTCGTCATCGTAAACACGGTCATCCCGGTGGACGCGTCGGGCAAGTCAATCACTAACAGCGCTGTTACCGTGGACCCGGAAGGCCGTGAAGTGTCGCGGTATGATAAAATTCATTTGGTGCCTTTCGGTGAGTATGTTCCAGCTTGGGCGTTGCCCGGATTGGTGAACAAAATCACGCCGGAGGTAGGGGACTTCGTTCCGGGCACCAGTTACCCCATTAGCCAGGCGCCCGCCGGGGCCATCGGCGTTTTCATTTGCTACGAGGCGATATTTCCACAGCTTGTCCGGCGCTTGACGGCGGCTGGGGCGGGCGTGCTGGTGAATATTTCCAACGACGCGTGGTACGGCGATTCCGCAGCCGCCTACCAGCACCTGGAAATGGCCAGGCTGCGCGCCATCGAGAACCACCGCTACTTGCTGCGCGCCACCAACAACGGCGTGACCACGGTCATTGACCCTTACGGCCGATTGCGGGAGGAACTTCCGCGATATCGGCAACTGGTTCTGCCCGCGCACTTCAGCTTCGAGAGGCAGCAGACTATCTATACGGCCCGCGGCGACGTGTTTGCGTGGCTTTGCGTGGCGATCACGGCGCTGATGTTGGCGGGGATATCCCGGAAGCGAACCAAACCGCTCAGAACCCCTTAAGTGAACCGTATTGGGGCTGGGCGGACCGGCGATCGCCAACGGTTCTGGAGGAGTAAACGTGATTGAAGAACTGCAACGCGAGTTTGACGAATTAAAGAAGCAATGCGCGGATATTCGGGGTTTTCTTTGACGCTCCCCAACGCCGCAAGGAATTGGAGGCGCTCGAGAAACAGATCGCCGAACCCCAATTCTGGCAGGACCAGGAAGCTTCCCAGAAGGTTTTGACGGCGCGCAAGCGCCTCGCGGAAGTCCTCGAGACCGATGAGAAACTAGCCCGCCGGCTGGCGGATGTGGAGACTTATTTCGAGTTGGGGCGCGAAGGCGAGAGCATCACGACTGAGCTGCGCGGGGAGTTGGACACGCTTCGCCAGGGGGTGGACCGCCTGGAAACGGAAACGCTGCTGGGCGGAGAGAACGATCACCTGAACGCGATTGTAACCATCCATCCCGGCGCGGGCGGCACGGAATCGCAGGACTGGGCCGACATGCTGCTGCGCATGTATCGGCGCTGGGCCGAGCAGCGCGGCTTCAAGTTCACCTTGAACGATTATCAGCCCGGGGAGGAAGCGGGGCTGAAGTCGGCGACCTTTACGGTGGCGGGAGATTACGCCTACGGGTTGATGCACGGCGAGAGTGGCGTGCATCGCCTGGTGCGGATTTCGCCCTTCGACGCGAACCAGCGGCGGCACACGTCCTTCGCATCGGTCTTTGTCAGCCCCGAAATCGACGACTCGATCCTGATCGAGATCAAGCCGGAAGAAATCCGCGTGGACACCTACCGCTCCGGCGGGAAGGGTGGCCAGCACGTGAACACCACGGATTCGGCCGTGCGCATCACCCACATCCCCACCGGCACCGTGGCGCAGTGCCAGAACGAGCGCTCACAGCACCGCAATCGCGATGTGGCCATGAAATTCCTGCGCTCACGCCTCTACGAACTGGAATTGCGCAAGCGCCGCGAGGTGGCGGACAAGCTGGAAGCTTCCAAGGCGGACATCGACTTCGGCAGCCAGATTCGCTCCTACGTGCTGCACCCCTACCGCCTGGTGAAAGACCATCGAACGAAACTCGAAGTCGGCGACGCGGATCGCGTGCTGGACGGAAACCTGGACCCGTTCATCAAATCATACCTGTTGTCGCGACGAGAAGTGGCCAAGCCCGGCTAGAGGTCATGCTGTTCACTTGACTGCGGGGGACGGGGTGGCATGCGCTGGCGCGCGCCGTGGGGCGCCCGTCACTGCCATTCAAGTACGCGCTGCACCCATTCGGGACGTATTTGCGACCGGTCAACACTAATCCCACCGGATGGGTTTGAAAGCGTTGACACTTCTCTTGGCGCTATGTTACGGTTGCTAATTTGTGTCGCCCCTGACATTCATCACTGACAAGAAGGAGGCTCTGCGTGAGCCGGCCGAAACATCACTACCTATTTACCTCTGAATCCGTAACCGAAGGACACCCCGACAAGATTTGCGATCAGATTTCGGACGCTGTCCTCGATGCAGTTCTCACGGAAGACCCGAGAGGCCGCGTGGCCTGCGAGGCCGTAGTCAAGGACCAGTCGGTCTATGTGCTGGGAGAAATCACAACCTCGGCCAAACCGGATATTGAGAAGCTGGTGCGGGAAACCGTGAAGGGGATCGGCTACAACGATCCCGCCGGCGGCTTTACACCAGAGCTTTGCCAGGTAACCGTCAACCTGCAGAAACAGAGCCCCGACATCGACATGGGCGTGGGCGTCGGCGGGGCAGGCGACCAGGGACTCATGTTCGGCTACGCTTGCGATGAGACGCAGGAACTGATGCCCTTCCCCATTATGACCGCCCACAAGCTCTGCTTGCGCCTGGCGGAAGTGCGGCGCAAGGGGATCCTCGACTTTGTGCGGCCGGACGGGAAATCACAAGTGACCGTGGAGTACGACGGCTCGAAACCGGTGCGCGTGGATGCTGTGGTTGTCTCCACGCAGCACACCGCAGAGGTCAGCAATGAGACGCTGCGCACGGCCGTGCTGGAATGCGTGATCAAGCCCGTGATTCCTGCCCACCTGCTCGACGCGAACACCAAGTACCACATCAATCCCACCGGACGCTTTGTGATCGGCGGGCCGGTAGGCGATTCCGGGCTGACGGGTCGAAAGATCATTGTGGATACTTACGGAGGCAGCGCGCATCACGGCGGTGGATGCTTTTCGGGGAAAGACCCCACGAAGGTCGATCGCTCCGCCACTTACATGGCGCGTTACATCGCCAAGAACATCGTGGCAGCGGGACTGGCAGACCGGGCGGAAGTGCAACTTGCCTACGCTATCGGCGTCGCAGAACCTGTTTCCGTGATGATCGACACGTTCTGCACGGGGCGCTTGGACAACAGCCAACTTGAGGGCCTGGTGCGCAAGCATTTCAAGTTAACGCCGCGGGGAATCATTGAGTCGCTCAACCTGCTCCGTCCCATTTACAAGAAGACTGCGGCCTATGGCCACTTCGGCCGTCCCGAGCCCGAATTCACCTGGGAAAGAACGGACCTGGCCGCCACCCTAAGGAAGGAGGCCGGCCTCTAAATGCCCGCCACAAGAAAACTCTCTGGTGATGTGAAGGATACTGGCCTTGCGGCCAAAGGTAAGACGCGAATTGAATGGGCCAACCAGTGGATGCCCGTTTTGCAGCTCATTCGCAAACGCTTTGTCAAGGAACGCCCGCTGGAGGGCATGAGGGTTTCCGCGTGCCTGCATGTGACAACGGAAACGGCGAACCTGGCCATCACGCTGCGTGACGGGGGCGCCGACGTTGTGCTTTGCGCTTCCAATCCGCTGAGTACCCAGGACGACGTGGCCGCCTCGCTGGTGAAGGACTACAAGATTCCGACCTTCGCCATCAAAGGTGAGGACAAGGCAACCTATTATTCCCACATCGTTTCCGCTCTCGACCACAAGCCTCACATCACCATGGACGACGGCGCGGACCTGGTCACGATGATCCTGACCAAACGCCCGGAGCTGGTGCCGGGGATCGTGGGTGGGACGGAAGAGACCACCACCGGCGTGATCCGCCTGCGCAGCATGGCCAAAGAGGGTGTGCTGAAATATCCCATCATCGCCGTGAATGATGCGGACACGAAACACCTTTTCGACAACCGTTACGGTACGGGCCAATCCACCATTGACGGAATTCTGCGCGCCACCAACCTGCTCTTTGCCGGCCTCCACGTGGTGGTATGCGGTTACGGATGGTGCGGGCGTGGCGTGGCGATGCGTGCCAAGGGCCTGGGCTCCGACGTCATCATTACGGAGATCAACCCCACGCGCGCGCTGGAAGCAGTCATGGACGGCTTCCGGGTGATGCCACTGGCGGAAGCCGCCAAGGTGGGCGATGTTTTCGTCACCGTGACTGGAAACAAATCCGTCATCACGGCTGAGCATTTCCGGCTCATGAAAGATGGGGCGGTGGTGGCGAATTCCGGGCACTTCAATGTGGAGCTCGATTTGCCGGCCTTGGATAAGTTGGCGCTCAGCAAACGGCCGACGCGCGAATTTGTGGAAGAGTACACCTTGCGGGATGGGCGCAAGATTTATGTGCTGGGGGAAGGGCGCTTGATTAATCTCGCGGCGGCAGAAGGCCATCCCGCCGTCGTCATGGATATGAGCTTTGCCGACCAGTCGCTCTCGGTTGAACATCTGGTGAAGAACGCGAAGAAGCTCGAGGCCAAGGTCTATCCGGTTCCCGCGGCTATCGATCAAAGCGTAGCGCGGTTGAAGCTGCAATCGTTGGGCATCACGATTGACCGACTGACTCGCGAGCAGGAGGAGTACCTCGCCTCCTGGTCAGAGGGTACGTAGTTTTTGGGTGCACATCACGTTGCGCCCGCGCCCGCGGCTGGCAGGCTGGCTCGCGCGCGAACTGCTGTGCCACGCCGAGGAACGCGCCGCGGCTGTTTCGCGTCTCTGCAATCAAGGCCGACCATGCCAATTCCTGCACGAGTCGCTCGGGGGCTCCTGAAATGAAAGGTTTTGCAATTTGGGCGTTGGACACTGCGCTCCGGCGCGGGGCCACCTACGCCGACGCGCGCGTGCTCGACATTCGCCAGCGCTATCTCTCCACCAAGAATGGCCAGTGCTCGCAGGTCAGAGAATCGCAGTCGCTGGGACTGGGCGTGCGCGTGATTGCCGGCGGCGCCTGGGGTTTTGCCGCCACCGATGCGCTGACCCGCGCCAACGTCGATCGCGCCGCGGCCCTGGCGGTGGAAATAGCCCGCGCCAGCGCCCAGGTTAAGAAGCAGGATATTCTGTTGGTTCCCGTGGAAAAGAGGGTGGACCACTGGGCGGCGCCCTGCCGCATCGATCCGTTCTCCATTCCCACTTCTTCCTGCCTGGAATTGATGCTGAAAGTGGATGCGGAATTGCGCCGGGTGCCGGGAGTGACTCTGGCCGAGGCGGCCATGGATTTTCGCCGCATCGAGCAGTTCTTTGTTTCCAGCGTCGGCTCAGAAATCTACCAGTTGAAGACCCAGACGGGCGCCGGGTACGCCGCCACTTCTTTCGCGGGGAGTGAGATCCAGCGCCGTTCCTACCCCAATTCCTTCGGCGGGCAATATCAAACCAAAGGTTATGAGCTTGTGGGAGAACTCAACCTGGTGGAGAATGCACCCCGCATCGCCGAGGAAGCCGTGGCGCTCCACCAGTGCGCGCAATGCCCCGGCGGCGTGAAGGACATTATCCTGGACAGTTCACAAGTGGGATTGCAGATTCATGAGTCCATCGGGCATCCCATTGAGCTGGACCGCGTGCTCGGCACGGAAGCGAATTTCGCCGGCATGAGTTTCCTGACCACCGACAAGCTGGGAAAGCTGCAATACGCTTCCGGCATTGTCAATGTCGTCGCAGACGCCACCCCTGCGCACGGCCCGGGTCTCGGCACCTTCGCTTACGACGACGAGGGTGTTCCTGCCCAGTGCACGCCCATCATCCAGCGGGGCCGATTCGTGGGATATCTCACCTCGCGTGAAACGGCGCCCGCCATCAACCAGCAACGGTCGAGCGGCGCGATGCGCGCGGAAGGCTGGAACCGCATTCCCTTGATCCGCATGACGAATGTCAGTCTGCTTCCCGGAACCGGCAGCCCTGAAGACCTGATTGCCGATACCGACGATGGCATATACATGGAGACGAACCGGAGTTGGTCAATCGATGATCGGCGCTACAACTTCCAGTTCGGGACCGAAATCGGCTGGGAGATTCGCGGCGGAAAGAAGACCCGGATGCTTAAGAATCCCAGTTATGGTGGAATCACGACGGATTTTTGGAATTCCTGCGACGCCATATGTGGCCCGGAGTACTGGACACTCTGGGGAACCCCCAACTGCGGCAAAGGGCAGCCGACGCAGGTCATGGGCACGGGACATGGCGCCTCACCGGCGCGCTTCCGTGCGGTTCAGGTGGGAGTTGCGTACCCCGGCTAGAAGACATTGGCGATTAAGTGATTCGTGGTTGAGTGATTTTAGGGTCGGATCGATCAATCAGTTGCAGTCTTAAGATGGAATCCGGCCCTCACTCAATCGCCGATCGCCAATCCACAAATCACAAATGAATCTGACCCGACAACGAACGGAAGAAATCTTCGATAAGGTGCTGAAGTACTCGACGGCCGATGAGACGGAAGCCACGATGTCATCCGCCACGTTCGCGCTCACACGTTTCGCCAACAACGTAATTCACCAGAATGTGGCGGAAGAGACCGCGTCGCTTTCCGTCCGTCTGGTGAGCGAGGGGCGGATGGCGCGCGCCAGCACGAACAAGTTGGACGAAGCCTCAATCCGGCAGCTTTGCGAAGACGCCCTGTTTCTGGCCCGTTTGCGGCCTCCCGACGCGGACCTATTGCTGATGCCAGGTCCACAGACCTATCGCGCCGTAGCCCGCTCCTTTCCGGAGACAGCCGGACTGATCCCCCCAACCCGCGCGGAAACGGTCGCCCGCGTCGTGGCCAGCGCGGAACAAGATCACCTGACGGCGGCTGGGGTGTTTTCGAGTGGCAGTTTGGCTTATGCGCTTCTCAACTCGCGCGGCATGCAGGCCTTCCACGAGGAGACGATGTCGGAATTCTCCGTGACCATGATGAGTGACTCGGGTTCCGGCTGGGCGAAGAAGACGGCGCCTTACTGGATGGAACTGGAACCACTCGAGTTGGCCGCGCGCGCCCGGCGTAAGGCGCTAGCCAGCCGCGAGCCGCGGGAGATTGCCCCCGGCCGCTACACGGTGATCCTTGAGCCGGCGGCCATGCTGGATCTGCTCGGCTATATGATCCTCGACTTCAGCGGCCTGGCTGTGCACGAGCAGCGCAGTTGCTTTACCGGGCGCATGGGCCAGAAAGTCTTTGGCGACAACATCAATCTCCGCGACGACGTTTTCCATCCCTTGCAAACAGGTGCGCCCTTCGATGGCGAGGGCATTCCGCGCCAGCGCGTGCCCCTTGTCGAGAAGGGCGAAGTGAAGAACCTGGTCTACGCACGGCAGACTGCCCACAAAGTGGGCGCGCAACCGACGGGCCACGCCTTTCCGCTCCCCAATGAAATGGGGGAGGCGCCGCTCAACATCGTCATGGACGGGGACCGCGCGAGCCTGGAGGACATGATCCGGTCAACCGAGCGCGGCCTGCTGGTGACGCGCTTCTGGTACATTCGCGAAGTCGATCCTTACCGAAAGATCCTGACCGGCATGACCCGAGATGGAACCTTCTGGGTTGAAGGAGGCGAGGTCCAGCACGGGGTCAGGAATCTGCGTTTCAACCAGAGCCTGTTGGACATGCTCAGCCAGGTTGAAATGCTGGGCCCGCCGCAGCGGACGGCCGGCGAAGAGTCGTTTGAAATGGTGGTGCCGGCGGCCAAAGTCCGCGAATTCAATTTTGCCTCAACGACGAAATACTGATTGTGGCCGCCAGCCCTCAAAAGCTGAATTCCTTTGTTGCTAATAGGTTTGGGTTTTCCCTTGGGCACCGGGTGGCCGCGTGCTAGATTACGGCGATAGGGGGGCCTGGAAAATTGGACCGCCGGGAATTTCTGCGCCGCACAGCAGGAACGGGTGCCGGGCTCACTTTCACGCCGTCGTGGATGGCACAGGCTGCCGAAAGTCTGGCTAATCCGCTCGCCTACGCCACGATTTCGTGGCCAGATAACGAGTTTTCCACTGCCCTTGAGACCATTTCCGCCCTGCGCTTCCAGGGCGCTCAGATGCTCAGTTGGGTATGCGACACGTATCAGGGCGCCCGGGTTGCGGAGTTGCGCCGCCAACTCACCGAACTGAAACTCCAGGCAGTCGCGCTCTCTTGTCACAATATCAGGCTGGACCCCGCCCGACTGGAGGACGAAAGGGACAAGCTGCGCGGCGACGCAGAATTCTTCCAGAAGCTCGGAGGCCTTTACCTGCAAGTGACCGACGGGGGGGAGCCGAACCGAAAGTACCCTGATGAGGTGTTCCAGTTGCTCGGCGCACGCCTCAACCAACTGGGAGATGTCGCCAGGGACTTCGGACTGCAATTGGCGTATCACCCGCACGACCGCACGCTCGGCCAGACTCGGGAAGGCCTGGGGCGCGTTCTCGATGCGACGGACCCCACGCGCGTAAAGTTGCTCGCCGATGTCGCCCATTTGGCGCTGGGGGGATCCGATCCGGCGGAGGTCATTCGCACATATCGCCAGCGACTGGTGGCGACGCACCTTAAGGATGTGCGGCGCGACGTACTTGACCTCGCCCGCCGCGACCACGACCTAGTACGCTCCGCAAAATACCGCTTTTGCGAAATTGGGCAAGGTGGGGTGAATTTCCAGGCCATCATCGAAGCTTTTCGGGAAACCCACTTTCAAGGGTGGGTCATCTGTGAACTCGATGCTTACGAGCCTCGCGCGGGCGGGGCCGCCGCAAGCGCCCAAATGAACCGCGACGCTGCGCGGAAGCTGGGCTTCCGCATCTAGCAGCGTGCTGGCAAAGGCCCGCACAGCCTAATAACTTCAAATAGTGGATCGGGTTTGCCGTAGCGGCGGCTCTACGCCGCCACTTGGCGATGTGAAATCGCCGCTACAACACCCCACTGACCCACTGTCTGACTTCGCACCGCCTTGACAACTTCCGCGGGCAGGTGTTACAAGAATAGAAACCCTTTCGGGCGCTATCGTCTAGGGGTTAGGACGTCAGATTCTCAATCTGAAAACCCGGGTTCGATTCCCGGTAGCGCTACCAAATCTTCAACTTAGCATTTCAACCTCATAAACAAAGGCGATGACACCCGCCATGCAGTCCTGCTTTCCTGTCTCTTGGAGTCTCGCAAGTCTATATCGTGCGCTATAGAAATGGACACCAAGTGGACGCCATCCACTCTGGCTCAACCCCGGGATCGGCCTTTTCTGTACTTTGGAGGGCTTCCACTCTGTCAGCGGGTGCACCTTCCCATTCAATCCACTCGTGGGCTCCCGGCCGGTCCTGAGCAGCCTGGCCAGAAACGGCTTCGATACTACTACTGACAAGCGCAATGACTCTGCAGTTTGCCATGGGGTTGTTAATGTTCCTTACAGTATTCGAACAGAGTCGAGAAGGGGTACTCTCTTGGCGCTGGATCACTTGGCCTTTAGCGTTTACACGCAAGAACCGACGCGGTTGAATTGCCCGTTGGTGCCACTGATTCGCCTGATCAGAGCCAAAAAAGGTGGTTGACGTCTTGTTTTGTATGTCTTGCGGCGAGATCAATGAGGAATTGTGTGCACAATGTGTGCCCCGTGACGGAGTGCGCGCGTCGAATGCGATTTCCCAAGTTGCCACTTGAAAGTCCGTCAGCTTGGCAAATGCCCGAGAACCCACCGGCCGCTTACCGTCACGAGGAGAGAAGACCGTTAACCGCTCCGTGGCATCTTGCCTCCACCATTGGACGTCTGAGTCTCGCGCTAAACATGGTCGAAGTCATACCGATAAATCAGTCGGGACAGCTCGCTACGCGAGCCTCGGGTTTACTCGGGGCTCCGACGTCGATACTCTATCGTGGGAATGCCGCCATCTCCGCCGTGTATCAGGTTCTGGCGAGCAACAAGCCAACATATGTTGCCACCCAGACTCCTCGCGGGGACGAACCGCCAATCGAAGGTCTTTCCGGATCCTCAAAGACCCTTCGGGAAAGGAGGTCACGCTTCGGGCAGGAGTTGGACTGGTGGGCCGGATTTCCCCTCGATGCTCAAGGCCAGACCCGCCATCAGAGCCAATACAATAGCGGCGATTTTGATCAAGTCGAAATGCTCTTTCAAAATGAGGCCCGTCAGTAGAACCGTAACTAGGGGGTAGAGGGCGGTCAGGGGTGTTACGACCGAGGCCTTACCCCATCGGTAGGCGATGAAAAGCGTTAAGGTCGCACCGGCCATCAATAGGCCAACCAGAATGCCCAGGCCCCAATCTTTCTTTGAGAAATGCCATGCTGCGGAACCCGCCGCAATGATTACGACCGCAATCAGGATGTATCCGAGCGTATAGAAAATCGTCGAGAGCTCATCGGAGATGTGGCGGGTTGCGAATTTCATGGTAATGCAGGCAAAGCCAAAGAGGATCAGGGCTATCAGCGAATACACCATCCACGCGGAGAGCAAGTTTCTCCAGTTCGTCGCCGCGCCCAAGCTCTCTCGAGGGCTGAAGAGGTAAATGGCGACCAGGGCAAGCGCGATCCCTAGGGATTGAATGCGGTTTAACCTTTCCTTGAGGAGGAATCTCGCCAGGATAACGGTAACGAGGGGGTACATGCCGGTGAACGGGACAACCGCCGAGCCTTCGCCGCCCAACTGTAAGGCTTTGTACATGGCGATGTTACCACTCCCTCCCAAGACCCCGGTGGCTGTGGCGAACAGGATTCCCCAGCCGTAGCTGGTAGCCTTCTGGAGGTTCTTCGAAAAGGCCAGAACCAGCGCCACCGGGAGAAGCCCAATGGTCGAGAGGACTTGCACCGTGAGGGGCGCCAGATCCCTTGTGACCACCGTCGAGACAAAGCCCCAAAAACCGAACAGAACGATCGTGAGCAAACTGTAACTTAGCCAGCGGGGCATGTTGATCCTCATTTCCTTTGCGATCTAAGCTTTGGTTGGACGGCAAGAAAATGAATTCCTGCTTGGGCGGCGACCCATTCCTGATGGCGCACCAGATGCCGATCTGCTCAGGTGATGCGATGCGGGAGGCTGGAGCGCATAACAATTAGACTATTTATTCTGGTCTTGCTCACGTCTGCCAGTAGCAGGCACCTCTTCTAACCTAAGCGTTGCCAAGAGTCCAATTGCACCCTAAAACGAGAGCAAAGTCTCGTCTCGGTGCCTTGCCGCGCCTTTGCGGCCGCACAACCCCTGCCTGTAGGATCTTAACCCTCTTTGACGCCAAGATCCTGCAAAGACCGATAGAGATCCAAAGCCTTCTCAGGCGCTTCCCCATTATGAACTACGGCCCGAACTGCTTGGGCCATCGCGGCGGGAGCTTCAGCTTGGAAAATATTACGTCCCATATCCACACCGGCTGCACCTTCCTGAAGGGCGCGGTGAGTCATGGTCAAAGCCTCCAATTCTGGGACTTTCTCACCACCTGCGATCACCACCGGCACTGGGCAGGATGCTGTCACCGTCTCAAAACCCTTCGGCACATAATAAGTCTTAACGAAATGCGCGCCGAGTTCCGCACAAATCCTGCAGGCCATCCGGAAGTACCTGGCATCGCGAGGTGTTTCATCCTCGGTTGCCGTGACCGCCAAAACTGGTATTCCGTATTGGCTGCCCAAGTCCACCAGGCGGGTCAGGTTGTGCACAGTCTGCGTTTCAAATTCTGTCCCGATAAAGACCCCTACCGCAAGCGCTGACGCGCCTAGGCGCACCGCATCTTGAATGTCGACGACGAGCTGTTCGTTGGAAAGCACTTTCAAAACGCTGGGCCCACCGCTAACTCGCAGCACGATCCCTCGATTGAACTCAGGAGGTATGCAGGTTCTCAGTATCCCCCGGGTCAGCATGAGCGCGTCAACATAAGGGAGCGCTGGCACGATGCTTAAATTGACCTGTTCCAAACCCGCGATCGGACCCTCGAAATACCCGTGGTCTATCGCCATCATCAGCGTCTTTCGACTCTTAGCGTCGAAGATTCTGGCCAGCCGACTCTTCATTCCCCAATCCAAAGATTCAGCTCCCTTGATGAAGAATGCCGGCTTTTCCGTGGAGACTCCCCCTTTGAAATCCTTAGCTTCGTTCGCTTGCAGAGTATTCGCCATTCGTCGTCCTCCTTAGCCTTGCGGCGCACAGTTGCTCCCGAACCACGAGCGAGGACGCGAGTCTCATCCGCGATCCCAGCAAGCTTCCCGGGCACATAGAATCGTCGCAGTTGTTGTTCTGAGTAGGAACACCCTTGGAGAAAGGCCTCTCGTCTCGAAGAAGAGAGGCAGAGAGCGTCTGGCGCAGATTCTAGTGTGTGGCCAGCGCTCAGCAAAGAGGTTATCCTGCTTTGCATGGAGATGCAGATGGACGTTCCTCATTGCTTACTTCCCCCAGACGTTTCACTCAGATCTACCCTGCCCATGATACCCGCGCTGACTCTAGCGTCTATCACGACTGCATAATTCTTTGTAAAAAAGAGACCGGATAATCGGATCCACCCGCCGGGGTTTTGGCCGGCTTGTATGAACATGTGAAGGGGTAACCTCCATTAGCGTTGGCATTCGAGAATACCTGAGGAGGGAGTTGAGAAGCGGGAAATTCGCAACATAAGTTTAGCCAGCCGCGCGGCCCATGCGTGGCACCATTCGGCGGCGTTCCATTGTATCCATTGTGTCCATTGCGTCTTGAACGCAGGCGACGATAATGATAAAGTTCGCTTACCGGACTGGGGACCCGAGAGACCGAGATGGCGTCATGCACATAAGCCGTACGCTATGGAAGCCCGCCGATCATGGCGCCAAACCCATAATCAATGCGGAAGGGACTTACATATGTCACTTTGACCCGTCATTCCCGATCGAGGTTGGATTCCAAATACATGATATTCATCACAGCGTCCGAATGAACCGGCACGATTCCTTCGAAGTCATCTATATTTACGAAGGGGAGGGCATCATGCAGGTCATGGACCGCCGGTTCCCCATCCGAGAAGGCAGTTTAGTGGCGTTGGGGCCGAATCTCTACCATCAGATCTTCAGTGGTTCGCGGACAAAGCTCAAGCTTCCCTTTTTACATTTCCGGGCAGGAATTTTACTTAGCAGCACGGGGGGAGAGGATGAGAAGTTCCTGGGGCCATTCCTCTGCCAGGATTCGCGATTTCCGCATGTGATTTCGCCATCTAGCGGAGTGCCGGACCAAGCCCTGGAACTGATTTTGAAGATCCATCAGGAACTTCCTCCCGCCAACGACGTCGCTCGCCTGGCGGCAAAGACCTACCTGAGGGTGCTGCTCTTGCTCTTGCTTCGGCACTACCACGACTACGTTGGGACACGCGAAGCCCTTGAAGAGAGGCAAAGGAATTTGCGGCGCCTCGATCCCCTCTTTCATTTCATTGAGCAAAGCTACGGCCAGTCTATTCAAGTTGCGGATGCGGCCCACATCTGTGCTATGAGCAAGGCTAACTTCATGAGATTTTTCAAGCAGGTAAGCGGCCAATCATTTCTCAATTATTTGATCCGTTACCGGATTGCCAGAGCTCAGTCGCTGCTCTCTACTACCGACAAGCCCATCGCAGAGATCAGCGCGCTTTCGGGATTTTGCGGTCAGAGTCACTTTGGCAGGAGCTTCCACAGTCTGGTGGGGCTAACGCCCCTTAACTATCGGCGCCGCTTCGGCAAGAACCGGGAACGCGATGCAGGAAAACCTGGGTAGATCGTGTTCGCCCCTGTGAAGTGGGGCGATGGTCGTGGCGCAGTGAGTCAATACGATCATCAAGGAAGACGGGGAAGCAAGCAGAGGTTGAGGGGAAAGTAGGGGGAGTCGATACAATGTTTCTCAGGCGGGTGCTCCCCCTATAACCCGCGTCGGCGCAGCATTGCTAGGGCGGTTTTGCACGGTGTGTCGGTCGTGCTTCGTCTACCCGGAAAAGACCCTACGCGGGGGCATCGGCCTCCGCCTGCCTCCCGGTCGGCGTTGATTCATGAGCTTGGCAAGACGCTGTCAATCTGATATCAAAGGTTCAACCTTCGCCCAGAATCTCGTCGGAAACTTCCCAAGATTTTATATGTGGCATTGTGGGGCACTTTATTGCCTTAATCTTCACAAAAGGTCAATACCTATTTCAGGGTGAAGATCGAAGTATCGACTCGCACGAATGATCGGCCGTGACGCTCTACGGTCCAGAGGGTATTTTTATCTTGAGATACAGGACCGCGTCCCCATGGAATGGGGAAGCAAAGGACTTGCGTCCGCCTTCCGCGGTGAACGAGCCTTCTCCGGCCTTACTCCCGATAATGGGGTTGAACCACTCGTAACTGTATGTGCCAGCGGTCAAATCCACCGTAAACTCCCCCGTATCGGGCTGGTAGACCAGGTACTCCGATCCAGGATTCGCAAGGCAGTAACCGGTCGACGATAACCCCAGGCGCGGTGTCACGGCGGCCAGATCCACTTTATTGGCGTAAATCCGCGTGTATCCCAGGTTGCGGCGGACTTCCTCAATGTTAGGGAGCAGCCGCTCCCAAACCGGTGGGTCGTCATAGGGATCCATGTAGAGCGGATTCAATCCACGAAGGAAGCTCTTCCACGCCCACTGCCTGTCACCACCATTGCCCCAAAGATGGTCGGTGTCGGACAACACGACCTTCCTGCCATCCCCCGGCGGAGGGTTGTCCCGGTAGTTGTAGGTTCCCGTGCGGCTGTCCGAATTGGGCGAAATCCAGTCGGCTGGGCTGTTGAACAGAGTGCTGTTACTGCCGCCGGGGTATTGAAAGGACATACCCACCGGATGCTGCTTCGGCCTGCCGGCTTCATACGACTTAACATACTCGATCATGTCGTATTGCCAGTCCGTGGAGTATGGTCCGCTCTCATTCGAGATTTCATAAAGGACGTTGTCCAGGTCGTTGACCGTGTCGATGACCTTCTGCACGTAAGCTTTTTCAATCTTCTCCACACCCGCCGGAAGCGGCCAACTCTCAATCTCGGTGCCGCGTCCGTCTTTATCCGGGTCCCCGTCGATTCCGTTGATATTGTTCTCCCCGTTGAAAGGATGACCGACCCAATTGGAGAACTGGAGTTCCCACCCGTTAAAGAGCATGATCGAAACATAGATCCCTCGGTCGCGCGCCATTTCAACGCGCTTCCGCATTCGCGCAAAGTACTCCTCGTTAAATGCGTTGAGGTCGAACTTCGGCTTCCCATCCCAGGCCATCCCCGGACCCGTTCGCTTCCACGGATGGGGCGCGCTGTACCTGACAATTCCGTCCTTCTCGATGTCCTTGGGCGTCTCCCAACGCCATAGCCGGATGTAGTTGTAATTGTGCTGCCCCAGGAATTTTAAGTAGTGGTCGAAATCAAAGGATGGAGGAGGATCTGTGAGCCCAATGTCAGGTAGGTTGCTCCAGGTGTGCGCGGCCGTCAGGTAGATCGCCTTGCCGGAGCCGTCCGTAAAATAGCGCGGATTGCCGGGATGCACGCGCAACGGCCCTCTCGCGACACTCTCGGCCTTTCCCGCCGGAGGCCCGATGGAGATCAAGACCGCGAACCCAAGTGTGAGCATGCCTAGGAGTCTCATTTCGAGCCCCACCCTGTGCCTAGTTTCCCGATCGCAGCCAGACCACATACCCGTCCTCGTCGAGCTTGCCAAGCGGCAGAGTGCAGATCGGTAGATCGTACAATCGAAATTGTGAACAACCTTCATCGTGGCTCCAATCTGGGTAGGATCATGGAATCAGCAATATTGTGCAGTTTTTTGCTACAGGGTCATGTAGCCGCTACTTGCCATGAGGTCAGTAAAGTTCAGAAAAGAAACGCCACCCGAGGCCGGAAAGATGGTATCCAGGCGATTCGCTCGCCCGCGCGATCCGGCCTCGCCAGGATTTCCATTTTGGCATCCTCAGACCTAGCAGTATAAGCCCCTTCGGCCCATTCGCAACCGCAATCTTGCACTCCAGATGTCCGTGCACCATCTGGCACGTTTTTGACAGAGAATTGTTCTATCGTGATAGAGCCACGGTCGGCGTCTGTGGAATAAACATCGTTGAATACATCAAAGGGCGAAGATTACGACGGAGATTGTCCAACCGCACGAGGCAAAGGACTCGGGGGGTAGCTCCCCTTCTCTGTCAAGGGGGCGGATGCCCGGTCGACCTTGCATTCGTCCTTTAGGCGAAGCTGAGCGCCTCAAGCGATCTATTGGCGAGGAGAACGTATGCTTGAGACGTCGAAGCTGAAACCGTTGTCGCGCACCGGCGAGGTTTCCACAGGCTCTCCTCGTGAGTACTACACTTCAGATGAGTGGTTCGAGCGCGAGATACAGCTCATCTTCTCTTGCCAATGACTGCATGCCGGACACGAAATTGAGATTCGTCACAATGGAGATTTCCTAACGCGCGAGGTCGAACAGCCTCGAGCAGGAACCCGCGGTGGAAGTGTTCCGGTCGAGTTATCTCGCAATGATGGGCAAGTCCCGCTGACCCTATTCGGATCGTACCTGCGATGGTGCGCTTGGAGCAATCACCCTAACTCGTCTCCTGTCTTCACCGTTCGCATCCGCACTCGCTGGGGACGATACCGACACTACCGCGACGGCAAACTCGAGTTAAGCAGGCTTCCGCAAAGGACACAAGCAGGTGGAAATTCACTCCTTGCCATACTCAAAATAGGAATTATTCATCCACAATAACGGTTGTCCGATTCCAGGGCCCCCACAGTTCCACCGCTTGTTGGCTGGCATCCCACTTCCAGCTCTTCGTTCCCTTCACCGTCACATGGGGCGCCGCGCCTGCCATAATTGGGCGGAAACAGATATGGACTCGCAATTCGGGATGAGGTGACGCAAGCTCAACCTGCGCGGTGAGGCCCTTGCCATTCGGGACTACGGCGAAATTCAAGGGTCCCCATCGGGTGGGAACGCGGCGGGCGGAAAAGCCCGCATCAAACCACTTCTTGGGCACTGCCGGTGCCAGCCATAACTCCTGGTTGTCCCACGGCTCCCACGCGATCATCCATCGCAGCATCTGCGGCTCCACCAACTGGGCCGGCACGCAGTAGTCGCTGGCATAATTCCGTGTGCTTGCACCCTTAATTTCCACGGACTCGTACCCTGAGAAAGTACCCGGTGTTTGATGGAAGGCCAGATGGCCGTAAAACCCCAGCAGGTAATGCTCGATCCGGCCGGCCTCAAGCAGGCCCCACGCATAATTGGCATACGGCCAGTCGTCCAGCACATCTTCGAGCCGGGTTGTGCCGGCCACCTCGCCTCCGCGGCTCGTCCTGTAAGTGATAATGGCATCCCTCATTTCGGGTGTCAGCATGCCAGATGACAGCATCTCTGGCCAGTAGCGGTAATTCGTGTAGGAGGCAAACTTGCTTTCTGTCATGCGCTCGAATGGTTTTTCCATACCAGCGGCCGGTGGCAGGAACGGCGGAGTCACGGTCTTCTGTAACGCCCGGCCTAATGCAGCAAGAACATTTCCTCGGAACGTTTCGGCTTCTCCGAGCAGATTCTTCCCCAGTTGTCCGAGAGAAGCATCATTGTTGCGTTGGCCCGCATCACTCAGTACCTCGCCGATCTGTTCAAGCCCGCGCCAGGACCACACATCGCTCGCGAAATAGAACCTCTTGTCCTTGCGTGTATCGGCCTCAGCGGATCCCCAAAGCAGGCTGTAGTAAGGTGAGTCAGGTGGATAGCGCGTGCGGCTGGCGTCCATTTGCGCCAGCAGCAAATCGGCAATCCGCTGTAACGCCGGCCGGTTTTCTCGGAGCCAACTTGTATCGCCCGATACTTGCACGTACCTCGCTGCCAATGTCAGCATCTGGCCGTATTCGGATATCGCCGGGCCATAATACCCGAAGGTTCCGTCTTGCTTCACGAAGTTGGAAAGATAGTACCCGAGCCGCGCCCTGACCTCTCCCGTGAATCCCCAGCCCAGCAAGCACAAATTGAGCAGGATCGTCGTGGGCGGGAAAGTGTCATGCTCGCTGGCCCAGTACACGCCCATGCCGTATTTTGGGTGAACTCCATCCTCGGAGACCAGGGTGCGCACAATTGCTGCCTTGCTCGAGTCGCTGACCCGGGCTTCAGGCACTTGCAGCTGCATTCCTTCCACAAAAAACTTTTCCCATTCCTTTTGTATGCCGAGCAGAGCACGGTAAAATTCAGTTCCGTCCTCAAGCGGCTGTTGTCCCGGCAACCGCCAGTAAGCCCGCTTTCCCTCGTTCGATCGAAGGCAAACGTACGTCTCAAGTTCCTCCGTGCCGGTACCCAAAGCGATCTCCTCCCAACCTGAGTGGGTAGCGCCGTCGAAAAATCCATAGTCAATCACCGGCAGATACCGGCCAATCAGCCCCTGCTTGGTTGCTGAGTAACCAATGCGCGGGATGTGTAGCGCCGCGGCTGGGTCAAACAGCACCTTGTCCAACCGGCGGTCATGCACCCCGAACCCCAGGCACCCGTCTGGCCACACGATAACCTTTTGGCGCGACGTCGTGGTCCCCAGAAATGAATAGGTCAGGAGCGGCGGAAGCAAGCTGACCAAGGGTTCGTAGGAAGGCTCGTTCTCTTTGGCGATAACTTCTTGCCCCAGGATATCTTCTTGTGCGCTCAGGATCCGGTCAAAATACTCAGGCGGGAAAGCCCTCTTCTGTCTTAAGTTATCCAGCCTGCCGACGGCTTTTCGCATCGTGGCGACGGGTCCCTTCGTTCCTACGTAGGCCAAGAGGCCCCAACGGGGGAAATCCCGCTCGACCACCGCCAAGGGCGTCGCTACGGTAATGACAGCTACGAGCTCCCACTCACGGTGGCGCTCTCCGACGCGAAGGGTGCGCGATGGTTCACTCTGCCATTCCAGCACGGCCCCCTCTGGGCGCAATTCCACCAAACGAGGCCACACGATCGTGCTGCGTTCTGCGGCTTCTTCGCTCGGATAGAATTCATCTCCTTTTGGCATCCCCAATAACAGCATCGGGCCCAGTACAGTTAGGCTCAGAATAAACACGATAGTCCTAGCTCTCATGATCTTCATCGCCGCACTCCATGGAATCGTTCGCACCGACATGCCTGAGATCCTCAGATGTGAGTCTCCGCGCGCGTTTATCATCTCTTTCGAGAGTCAGCGCGACCGTTGTGCGTTTCCCATCGAGCCGAGATGGTCGCCCGGTTCCCTCGCAGCGACTTCACCGTACCGGATTCGACCGTGTGACCACCATTGTGCGCCCCTCTTCACCGGTTGTCGCACAGGTTGAGAACAAGGACGGGAGAACCAATCCCCAGCATAGTTTCAAGACCACGCCGCCAATTCGAATAGCTCCGAACACCCTCCCGATGGTCACCGCGCAGGAAGAATTTTGATTCGCCTCGACCACGAGTTGAGAGTCCGGAGGTTCTGCCCGCCCGGCCAGGGCTTCTTCTAGCGTGTCGCGGATGGCGCGATCGATCGGCTCCCATCTCATAAGAGGGATCCAACGAGCTTGGTTGAGTTGGCTGATAAACACGCGCCAGACGGGATCATCCATGAAGAACTTATCCTTCTCCACCGTCTTGAGTTTGGGAACCATACCGAAACGGGCCCGCCGAAGCCGCCGGAAAGGCTGGTAGGCAAACTCAATGAATTCAAGCGCCTTTGATTTTCTTGCGGATGCTTTCAACACGACGACGTGGTCGGTGAAAAGTTGGTAATCGCATCTTTGTTTGTCGGAAGCACACTTACCGAGAAGGGGACGGTAGGCTAAATAGCAGTTTGCCCTCCGTCGACCGTATAGACTCCGCCTACACAGTAGTCGGCATCCTCGGTGGCAAGGAACACGGCCATTCCTGCGACGTCGGCCCCTACTCCCAGCCGTCCTGCCGGAGCCAGTGCGATGTATTTCTCCCGGGCGCCGGGAATTGCGAATTCTTCAGCATTCATGGGGGTGTCGATCGTGCCTGGAATGATCGCGTTCACGCGGATGTGGTTCGGGGCGTAGTCCACAGCCATCGCGCGCAGCAGGCCGAGCACGCCGCCCTTGCTGGTGCTGTAAGCGGTCAGGCACGGGAATCCCAGTATTCCCGTGGGAGAAGCCATCAAGATGATGCAGCCGCTGCCTTGCTTGAGCATCGAGGGGATCACATATTTCGAGCAGAGCCAATAGCCGCGCAGATTCACCGCCATGGTGCGATCCCAGGCCTCGTTGGTCAATTCGTGGGCGCGCGCCTCTTTCTTGGCAATGAGAACCGCAGCGTTGTTCACCAAGATGTCAATTCGCCTGTGTCGAGCCAACGTCGCCTCGACCATGGCCCTAATCTGCTCCTCCGAACCCATGTCGGTCTCAACGAACATGGCCAGCCCTCCGGCCTCGCGGATGGCCTCCTCCGTGGCTTTCCCGGTTACCGGATCAATCTCTGCAATCGTGACCCGGGCGCCTTCGCGAGCGTAACGCTCGGCAATGGCTTGGCCGATGCCCGCCCCGGCGCCGGTGACGATAGCTACCTTGCCTTGTAGACGCATGGTTTGAACCTCCTGGAATCCCATAAAGTGAGTAAGACTTGGATCTAGTTCGCCAGTTCGCTGTCGGCATGCTTGTCGATGGCGGCCAACTCATGCAGCACTTCCCCGGGCAAAGGCGGCATCTGGTGCGAGTACTCGAATCAGAACCCTCAGTCACCGAATGCCCACGTTCCGCTCAAGGTTGCATCGTGAGGGATTTAAGCACGCTGAGCCCTCTTCTTCAACTCTCACCTGTCCACGGCACCACTTTCTATGCCGGGCAAGGGGCAAGCCAGGACGGCGACCCCCTGCCGCGGGTTCGGATGGGTGCGGAGGACTCACCCGGCGCGATCGTTTCATGGATAAGTGCGGCTGGGCCGAAGTGAGTCAAGGTCCCCGGTCCATACTTCGATGACCATCGGCGCCGTATCCAGGTAGTAGAAAAAGACTCGATCGATCCACGCGCTCATCAACAACGGTGTGCCGCGGGCTTTGAACATGCTTCTGATCCTGTCCGCCTCATCCATGCTCTTGGCCCAATAGCCAATGTGATGGAGGCCCTCGCCACGTCGATCGATGAACTCACGGAAAACGCTCGAGCCCTCGAGCGGCTGGAGGAGTTCGATGTAGGTCGAGCCGACGGGCGTCTCCGCTCCAATCCAGGTGAATTTTTGCGGAACGCCGCGCACCAGAACGTCGTGAAGGCGGGGTGGATTATACTCGTAGATAGTCCAAGGCCCCCAGCCCATCGTTTCGGTATATTCGCGCATCGATTTCTCGAGGTCGTTGACGACCAGCGCGACCTGGGAGATGGGGATTTGAAGACCTGCTTCGGTCACGTGCCACCTCCTGTTGACAAAGAGGTCCCGCCCGTACCCCCATCGTCACCCTGCGGCGCCTGGAGAGTCGCGAGGCGAGAGTTGTAGGGAGCCAGTTCAACGCAAAGCGGCCGGTACACCTCTGTGTAGACGCGGTGGTAGAAATCTGTCAGGCGGGCGTCCGGCGAGACCAGGGTGACGGGCTGCGCGAAATGCCGGAGGGCATCGCGAAAGTCGCTGAACACTCCAATGCCGATGCCGGCAATCATGGCGGCCCCGCGAGGAGTGACGTCGGGCGTGGTCACCACTTCCAGTTGGCGCCCCAGAATGTCGGCTTTGTTCTGCACCCAGAATGAGTTTTTTGCGCCACCGCCCATCGCCACGACGCGGCGCGGAGGGCGGCCAATCCCTGTGGTAAGCGCCTCCAGCGCATGCCGGGTCTGGAAGTTCAGCCCCTCAAACAGCGCCCGGGTCAGTTCCTGGCGCGTGGACGCGCCGTTGAGCCCAATGAACGCTCCCCGCGCCAGCGGGTCATGGCGCGGCCCGTAACTGCCGAACACGTGGGGCATGAAGATGACGCCACTGCTTCCAGGAGCGGCGGCTGCCGCTTGTTCGATCAGGCGCGACCAGGCCATTTCGGGCTCTTCCAACTCGGCTTCACCGAGTGCACTGATTTTCTTCCTGTACCACTCGGTAACGTCACCCGACAGGTTTTCGATACGAATCGACCATCGATTCGGAGCAACGTGGGCGTCGCAAATCGCTCCGCTTTGCATGAGCGCAGCTTCAAGTTCCGGTCGATCCGAACAGACGACCACGTTCTCCCAAGTCCCGGTGAGGATTGCCACATCTCCCGCGTCGAGGAATCCTGCCCCGTAAGCACCAGAGATAAAGTCAGCGCCACCGAGAACAACCGGGAGGCCCGCGGGGAGACCCGTTTCTAACGCTACCTCAGAAGGGACCCGGCCGAGCACGGTTCCAGACGGACGTGGCGTGGGGAAGATCGTCTCAGATAGCCCGAAAGCGCGGAGCAAATCCGGCCGCAGGGACAAGCTCCGCTGGTCGAGCACGGTCGTCTGGGATGCCATCGAGTAGTCGAGCGCCATCTCGCCGCAGATTCGGTAGGCAAGATAATCTCCCACGTTCAGCCATCGCGCCATCCCCCGAGCGTAGGACGGCACAAATTCTGACATCCAGGTGATCCAGGCGGGGGGATAAATCGGGCTCAGATGATTTCCGGTACTCCTGAAGAGCGTTGCATCATCGAGGCCGCAGTTTCGAAACGCCGAGGAGGGTGGCGCTGCAGGGTCAATCCAGGTCACGCCGGCATAGAGCGGATTCCCGGAGGAGTCGACGGGGTACCCCACCAGGCCCAACTCCACGATCGCTAAGGCATCGAGCGCACGATCGGATAACTGGCTGACCGCCTCACGGATCAGATTGCAGATTGCCTCCCAGAGCTTCTCGGGCCGCCAAACCGTAACCCGAAAGCCGTTAACCGTGACCTGCTCGTCCGGTGGCGATGTCCGAGAACTCGCCAGCGCGTTGCCGTTTTCATCGAAGACCACTGCCTTGAAAGAGGTGGTTCCGAGGTCAATGCCCAGTAATCGAGTCATCCGCTGCTACAACCTTTTCCTTTCTAACACACACCCGAGGGGTCGATTCTCACGACACTGTAAGGGCACAACGTGAGGGTAAGCATCGAATCCGATAGCGCAATCTCCTGGCGCTGGGCTGCTGAACGGAACTTCAGAGGGTCCGTCATCGCCAAGGGCGCGCTGCTCGCGTCCAGCGAACACGCCTGGATCAGGTTCTCCCCCATCGGTCCAATGCTGCACTCTTGCGACTGGGCGGTCAGGTTCGCCACCAGGATGTGAACAGTTCCGTGCAAGAGTAGCGCAAGCCCCTGGACCCTCAGCGGGTCTGAGGAGTGGCAGGCAACTAACTCGCCCTCCTTGAGGTCGGCTAAGTCCGCCAGCACATGGTAGACCGGAAAGACCATCCCGGGGAAGGAAACAAAAACCTCCGGCAGCGGGCATCCTTGCTCGGTTTCCTTGACTCCCCGCCAGCCGGTGGTTTCGTAGAACGTTACGGAGGCCGCACCTGCTTCCGCGAGCTGCTTGGCACTCCCCACTGTCCACGCCGCAGCGAACAACGACATCTGGCGAGGATCGACCGCGCTGGGAAGTTCTCCCGGTTCTGGAGGGGGCTCGGGGCCGAGGGCGTCAGGATTGAATCGCGGTTTGAGGGTCACCGGGCTGACTATCACGGGCCGGTCTTCACAAAAAGAGTGCGCGGTGACTACCGTGTCGTGCTGCCCTTCCAAATTCTCGACCAACGACCGTTCGTCGAAGGCGTGCACCTGCGGGTTGATGGAATAGGTGACGCCGTCGAGCGCGCCGACCTCCGGTCGTAGCCGGTTCAGTTCGGCGAAATAGAGGTTCGTGCCCCCGCAGATCGGGACACCCGGGAAATGGGGAGCCAGGCAAGTGCGTGCGCACTCGACCCATCGCGCGGAGGTGGTCAGCTCCTTTTCGTGAAAGATAAGCATTCGCGCGACCGGAACAGCTAAGGGGAAGTGGGATGTTAGGCTGGAAAGCTCCTGGTCGGCCTTGTGCGTGACGAACAACGCGAGCTCCACCCCACAATGCACGAGGTGACATTCTCTTTCGGCGCGGGCCAGCTTCTCAGTAGCACCCGCTTCGCCCAAGTGCAGGTCAACACGCAGATGATCGAGGCTCAGCCGGCCGAGCAGGTCCTGGTCGCGGGGGGAGAGATCCACATCATGCGATGCCACGCCCAACCCGATACGCGGCAACGACCGGTGGAGCGCAGCGCCAAGGTTGAGTCGAACCTTGGAACCACAAGTGATTCCTTCGGTGGAACAACGTTTCGCGGCAAGAGTCACGCACTGCGCGAAGGTCTGGCCGACGTGCGCAGTATGGGGATATCCGAGAGAGAGCGGAGTGCAGTAGGTCTTAAAGGAGCCATCGGTCCAGTTGCGCTGATCCTCCATCTCGAACAGGTCCCCCTCGAAGACGAACCGCATGTCGATGCCACTCTTCAACGAGACGGTGAAATCCGAAACGGAGGGAAACAGTGGCAGGTACAGGCCACCCTCGTATCGCTGGGGGGCAATCAACGTGGGCAGGTTCCCGCTGACGGCGCCGTCCGGCCCCTGTCCGCGGTAGTGCTGCCCGCAGTACTCCGCCAGAGGATGCAGCACGCAAAAGCCAATCCGGCAATAAGAGAAGTCTTGCTCAGCTTGGCCGGCCATGGTGTAAGAGATGGTTCCGTTCTGCTCCCCCGTAATCTTCGCGTGCCAACGGAAAAGGAGTTTGCGAGAACGATGCTCCGCGTCATAGGAAACTACGAACCGGTCCTGCCGGACGCTGCTTGAAACATTCGTGATTTGGGCGGGGATCGTGTCCCAGTTCTCATCGCGAACGGAGACGTAGATCCGGCGAACCAGCTCAATGTCTCCCCGCCGAACGTCCCGCAGGTCCCCTCGTTCCAGGACCCCCGTCAGCGACCCGGCGCGCAAGAGCATCCCCTGCGGCGGGGGCTCGTTGCGCCCATACCAAAGTTCATACTGACTCAGCGCGCGCCCTCTGGCCGCTGCGACATGCCCGGGGTCCTTCATGCCATTCGCTCCCTGAAGCCGCCGATCCACGCCCTGCGCCACGCGCCAAGATCGGCCAAATGTCGACCACGCGGTCGCGCTCGACAATGTGGTAAACATCATGGAGGTTGACCGTGCCACCACAGTACCCCACTGTCAGTTCCACCCGGTCTCCGAAATGCAAAGGGTGTTCTCGTGCCACGTCGAGCAGGGTGTGTTCCTCGTGTACTTCGCGAACCTTGATGCTCAAATCCAACGGCACGGGCCGGGCGAGGTCCACCGCCACGACTTTGGTGCCGCAATCCAGGACCGCGGTAGTTTCGTGCCGGCTGACTACCGTGCCGAGCAGAGTCAGCGCGGGCTTGAATACCGGGCACAGAGAAGCAAACGCGGCGTCCATGAGCGCATACGTGCCGGCCTGGAGTTCCGTGACGCGCGGTTGGACGCCCGTCATATCATAAGTATTCGTGCCGCCGGCGGAGACAATCTCGATGGCGAACCCCGCGCGTTCCAGACTCTCCACCGTCGCCACCAGGCGGCCGATCGCCTCTGCCGCTTTCTGGGCGCGCACGGCCCGGTCGGGTTCCATCACGACCCAGCCCTCGTATCCCATGGCGCCGCGCAGCACCAGTCCGGGAAGCTTGGATACGGTCTCTGCAACCTGGCACGCCTCTCGGTCGTTGCGCACACCGCCTCGCCGCAGCCCGATGTCGATATCGACCAGAACCCCGATCTGAGCTCCTGCCTCCGTGGCGGCGCGAGAGAGCTCGCGAGCGCCCTCGGGGTCGTCCACTCCCACCAGGAAGTTCGTCTCCCGCGCTGCGGCCGCGAGCCGTGAGAGTTTCTCCCCGCCGGCCACTTCGTTGGCGATGAGGATGTTGTCAAATCCCGCGTGCGCCATCGCGACCGCTTCCCAGACCGTCGCCGTCGTGATGCCCACAGCTCCCGCGGCAACCTGCAGGCTGGCGATCTCGACACACTTGTGGACCTTAGTGTGCGGGCGGATCTTGGCATGTGTCCGGGTCCAAACGGCCATGGTCTCGATGTTCTGCCGCAGGATTTCGAGATCGAGGATCAGCGCCGGGGTTGTCAACTCATGGCGTTGCCGACCGATTGCTTCGCGATACGCGTCAAGGGCATGTTCCTGGTGCGAAAGGTTCGAGGGCCTAGTCACTGGCTCACTCCCTCCTTTTGAAGGTAAAGCACCCAGTCGCGGAGATCCGGAGCGGCAAAGGTCTGCACCTTTCCACCCACCACCGTGGACACCTCACTGAAAAGGCCGTTGCGGGGATTAAACCACTTCGCCCGGAAGCTGCCCGGCATGCCTTGCATGTCCACCTCGACGTTCCCCCCGCTAGGCAGATAAAGGGCGGCCTCCTGAGGGCTCGCCAGCGCATACGCCTCCCCCGAGCGTACCCAATCGACAGGGTGCATTTCCCAGAAGTGAACTTGCCGGGTGAAGGCCGCAAGGTGACCGAGTTGCCGTCGCAATTCGGCGCGCCGCACGCCGCGTTCGTCCCCGCCAACCTCGGGCTGAAAACTGTAGTCCGTGTAGTTGACATGGCCGCCGCTCACGAAGGCTGTCCAAAAGGCTTTCCGTTGGACCGGGTTGTCGTTGCTCTCGATGCCGTCCGGGTCGAAGATGAGCGGTTGCTTGAGGTTACGCCCCGCGAGCAACCGGGCATGAAGTCGGGGCAGGTCCCAGGTTTTCCAGGTCTTGTCGTATTCGACGTGCTGCCGCGCGTCGTAACTTGGCCCCGCATAGTCGTGGTCCGGTAGGTCCATTGGCATGACCAGATGTTGTCTCGGCTTGCTCTTTTCGTATTCGTGGACATACTCCGCAATGCTCTGCTCCCAGCGAAGGTTGTAGTAGTTTTCGTTGGCAACTTCAAACAGGATGTTGTCGAAATCGTTGACGGCATCCACGGTTCGGCGAAGATAGGCCTTCTCCGCCTCCAAGAGCTGGGTGTTGCCCAGTGAGCAGGCCCCTTGTTCAGGGTCAGTCGCCAAGCCTGTCCCCTTGGGATCGCCATCCACGCCATTGACATTGTTGGCCCGATTGTAGGCGTGGAACTTCCAGAGGGCCGGAATCCTGAAGTCCCAGGCGTCGATGAGCACCAGGTGCAGATAGATGCCGCGCTCGCACGCCGCAGCACAGAAGGCCGCCAGCCGTTCGAAGTATAGGGGGTTGAACTGGGTCAGGTCGTATTTGGGCCTGCCGTCGTTGGCCAGCCCTGGACCCACACGCAGGTAGGGCAGAAGGTTAAAGCGATGATAGTCGTCGAAAGGGGTTTCGCTGTCGTATTCGGCTTCCAGACCGTAGAAGATCCAGACCTTGGCGAAATTCAATCCACTAGCTTTCAGAGTGTCGAGGTAGACCTGGTAGTCATAGTCCGGGTCAATGGGGACGGCAGTGGGCGCCGTAGGGCTGGCCTGGTAGTCGCCGATCATGACGACCGGCTTGCCGTCTGCCGACTGGAAATAGGCGGGGTTGGGAGCGTAAATGGACAGTGCCCTGCCGGGCGAGACCTCTCGTCCCCCCTGAGCCGTGGCTGGAACCGACACCAGCAAGAGGACTGATACCCCCATGACATGAGCAATAATCGGTACACGCTTCGTGAGCAAGACCTTCCTCCTGCGTTCCTATTGGAATCCGTGGCGCGAACGGCAATTCGCTATAAGCCCCTCCCGCCAGCACTACAAGATTCTGCAACCGCATGGACAAGCGACCACGTCCGCGGCGGGCGGCAGCCTCTTCAAAGAATCCCCGCCGCTCTCGCAGGTTCGGGGGCGAACTGACCCCCGCCCCTCCCGCCGGGTAAACGTGTTCACAAGGTGAGTTCTATCAGCGCTGAGCGTTATGAACTGGCGCGATTCCGTCCCCATTGCGGTCAATCCGATCTGCTCTTTCACCGAGCTTCCAGAGCCCACGCTTTGGGCTCCAAAACTGATACTGGTTTCCGAAGGGCTCAGGATAGTGTCGATCCCAGCGAGGACCATGTTCCTCAGGTCACCCGGGATCAAGGCGTGAGCCACACGCGAGTGGAGGAGCGCCAAGCCGACCAGGCAGACCACCAGCGCGAAGGCAAACACCTGAGCTTTGCGAAAAGTCGAAGCGCGCTTGACCGTGTGAGCTCCTATTGAATACTGGGACGAGCCCTTGCCCGTACAGTGGACGGCAAGGGTTAATTGGCTCTGACGATGAACAGGCACTTCCAATCTATCTAATCACACCGGACGCGGGGTATCAGTATCGATAAGTTACTCAGGTGCGAGGAATCATCGAACCTTCAAACAAGCCGTTTCAACAACCAACCGCGCCAGCTCCGAACCCCACACGTTTAGGGTAAGGAACTCGGTTCGTCCACGGTGAACAGAAGTTCATCCGTCGGGAAGGGGGGGGACTGGATCCCCGGGTGCGCTTGCTTGATGCGGGCGACCTCCTTCAATTCCGCCAGAGATTTATCCTCGTCGCCCATGGCCCGATATGTGGCACTAAGCCTTGTGTGTGCCTCCACCATATCCGGCCAGATTTCAAGGGCGGCGCGAAGATGCTCGAGTGCGGTGGGATAGTCCTTTCCAAGATACGCGATCCGTCCCGCCAAGGATTGAATGTAGGGGTCCTTGGGATTCAATCGAATCGCCTCTTGAATGGCCGCCTGCGCCTCCGCAACGTTCCCGGGGTCGCCGGACATGATGGCGAAGGCCAGATTGTAATAGGCCATCGCCTTGTGAGCGCCCAGCGCAATGGCCGTTTCTAGCAGAGGTTTCGCTTCCGCGCCCCGGATGCGATAAGAGAGGATTACACCGTGGACGAGGTAGGGAAGATACCATTCTGGCCAGAGTGATTCCATCCTGGTCAATACGGCTGCTGCCTGGTCGTCTTGGTGAAGCAGGGCGTGTCCGATGGCCCGGGTCAACTCAAGCTGCGGATTATTCGGTACTGCCCGCTCCGCTTTGGCGAGAAAATCGACCATCTGTTGAACCTGATCGTGGGTCACCATAAACAACGCGGCTTGAAAGTAGAGGTCCGGCTTGGTCGGGGACGATTGAATACCTCGCTGCAAAGCTTCCGCCGCCTCCTGCGGTCTACGCAGGGAATCTAGCAACTGGGCGCGGAGGAGGTAGTAATCGCCCTGCCTGGCCGCATCGGGTGTCTTGTCAAGTTCCGACAAAGCAGTTTGCGGGTCGGCATCGTGAAACACGGCGAGGCTTAGGTCTACGCGAAGCAAGGTGTTCGTGGGGTCAACTCGCACCGCCTTCTCGAGAAACTCCCGCGCAGCACGGTACTGCCCGGCGTGGAGCAACGCTCTGCCACACTCGGCTGCAGCTACCCCCCCGGACGCGGAACCCTTAATCTCCTGGAAAGCCTCCAGAGCTTCCGGCACGTTCCCTTTCGCCAGCAACTCCTCCCCGAGACGGAATTTCAACTGCCAGTCGGCGGGGTTGGCGGCTGCGAGGTTCCGCAACACAGCTAAGCTGGCCGAGGTCTGCACGGGGGAATCAAAGCTGAAAACGGGTGAAAGGTTCGCCGCCGTTTTCCCCAGCGTCTTCGCTTTGGCCAGCACCTCTTCGGCTGCCGTCTTTTGTCCCGTGCGCATCAGGGCACGGCCGTAACGCCAAAGGACCTCCGCGTTCTGTGGCGCCAGCGCCGCCGCTTTCTCGAAAGCCGGCAAGGCCTCAGAGCTTCGGCCTGCTGCGAGCGAGGCGTCGCCAAGTTCCTCCCAGGCGCGGAAATTATCGGGTTGCCGTTCCACGACGAACTTTAAGTCGGTCAGCGCTGGTGAGATCTTGCCTTCCTGGCGAAGCAAAATGCCTCGGGCAAGATAGGCCGGCACCATCTGCGGGTCGAACTCCAAGGCCCGATCGAAGTGCGTCAGGGATCGGTCCTTTCGTTGAGCTGACTCTGCCACGGCCAGCTCAAAGAAGCCGAGGGGGTCACGCGGATGCTTTTCCACGTACCAGTTCAAATCCTGGAATGCCTCGGTCAGCATCGTGGCCCGCGCTAGCGCGTAACCCCGTTCACGCCGCGCCTCGTCCTTTTCTGGTTGCACCTTCAGACAGTGGTCATAGACACCTGCCGCGTCGGAGTATAAGCCGAGTTTATCGAGGACGTTCCCCAAGAATTCGAGGAGGTCGGCGCGGTCGGGCGCCACCCGCTGAGCCTGGAAGAGGATCGTTGCGGCTTGGCCGTCTTGATTCAACTCATCCTTCACTCGTGCCATTCCCATCATGCAGTCCACGTCAGTGGGATGCTGCTCGAGCGCCGCCTGAAACGCCTGCATCGAGCGGTCGTCGTCATGGGCCGCCAGCGCCGCGAGTCCCAAGTTATAGAGGACCTCGAACTCCCCGGGATCGGCTTGCAAGGCGGCCGAAAAAGCTTCTTCCGCCCGCACATAATTCTTCCAGGCCACGAAAAGCATTCCCACCGAATACGCGACGCTCGGGTCTTTCGCTGATCGACTCAGAACATCCGAGAGCAGCGCCTCCGCGCTCGAGGCCTGCCCCGTCAGCTCGAGGGCCTGCGCCCGCAGCAACTGCACGGCGGGCGTAGCTTGATCCTCCCTGGGCAGCCGGTCGAGGTAGCGAAGGGCTCTTGCTCCATTCTTCTGGTCTACCGAAATTTGTGCCAAGTGCGAGTTGGCGTTTCCATCCGCGGGATCAAGCTCGATCACTCGAAGGTAGGCCGCGCGGGCTTTGTCCGACTGGCCTTGCTTGAGGTAGTGGTTCCCAAGATTGCTGTACAACGAGGCGGAGTTAGGCGCAAGCACGAGCGCGCGCCGATAAAATGGCTCGGCTTCGGCAAAGCGCTTCTGCGCGTCGAGAATCACACCCATTAAGCACAGGGCGCTGGCATCGTGGGGGGACTCGGCTAAGGCCGGCCGTAGAGCCTGCTCGGCTTCGGCGTACTTCTGTTGGTTGAAAGCAGCAACCGTCCTGTCGTAGAGGCTGGCGGGGACTTGCGCAAGGACAGCGGAGGCCGCGAAACTTAGAGTTGCAGCTAGCAACAAGATTATCCAGGTTCTCCATGAACGCCGCGCCATCCTTCCTGGAGCGAAACAGCAAGATATGCGTGTTCTGAAAGATGATCCCGGCTGCCAGCCAGTATTGATGGGCGCATTCGACACAATGCCAAAACTACCTTCTGGTTTCTTGGCGTTCCGCCGACGGGTCGCAGGTTGCAAACCGGCCTCAGCTGCCCTGTCCAGGGGGCGGGAATTTCTTTGACGCATCATCAAGCACCAGAACCCAATCCCCGTCCTCCGGTGGAGTAAACTCCCGTACACCATTGGTTGGAAAGGTGCCCGCGGTGGTCGCGCGACCGCTGCGAGGATCGAACCACCAGCCGATGGCTTGGGAGCCTGAGACCTTGCTCATGTCCACTTTGATCGTCCTCTTGGTTGGCATGTAAGCAATTACCGTGTTGCCTTCGAGCGTGCGGCCTGCCGCCAGATAGTCGTTACCTAGAAACTCGCCTACGCCTGCCATGACCACCTCGTGCTTTTGATCCGGAAGCAGATCAAACCAGCGCCGCGAGCGGAAGAGTCTGCCCCAGTACATCATCCCCACGGAGCCCGGAAGATCCATCGCTTGCTGCCAAGTTCCCTCGAACGGAAAGAGAGTCGGACCCTCGAAGTGCCAGAGGGGGTTGTTGCCAAAAACGTGACCGAAACCTCCGCAGAGGACCGCCCAGTAGGCTTGCCGGCGGATCTGCACCTCGGAGGAGTTGTGCTCCCCTTCATAACACGATTCGATCAGGAAAGTCGGTAAGACGGGTTGGTGGTTGTAATCCCTGAAAAGTCTCTCGTGAACGGTCTCACACGAATAGGAGGAATTGATGTCCAGCCACCCACCACCTCCGAACTGCTCGGGCGTGGAGGGCTCCGAGTTACCATGGGCAGTGAATAAATGGCGTTTGTCGAATTCCCGGATTCCCAGAGCGATCAAGTCGACCTTCTCGATCACGTCATTAGGATTGCGGTCGCCACCCATTACCCAGACAATGTTATCGAAGTCCTTGTAGCGTTTTCCCAAATACTGGCCGTACGTAAGGCACTTTTCAGGTTCGAGCTTCTTCAGCTCTTCAATCCATCCCTCGTCCGTGCCGACATAACCCAGGTAGATAGGCGTTAGGAGAACTTGGATATCATACTCGCCAGCCTTGCGGATAACCCAGTCGGCGTGGGCGAAGTACTTTTCATTAGGAGCAGAGAAATCGCCCGGCGTCGTGAAGGGCCCGTCACCTGCACTGTTCAGCGGAGGCTTTTTGCTGAAGCGGTGCTCAATAAGCTCCACCAGCACGGCGTTGAACCCCTTGTCTCTGCGGTTCTTGAGGTACCGCTCCACCTCTTGGTCGTTCGGCACAACGATCAAAGACCACCCCGCATCACCCTGTAACAGGTAGGGAACATGGTTCTGGTCGACGAGGTACCGGTGGTTGGCACTCACCGCAAGCTGGGTCGCGCCACCGCCCGTTTGCCCCATTCCGGCCGTCGTCACCAGCAAAGCGCACATCACGCACGCTGCCGCAACCATGCTCTGACCACTGCGCCGCTTTTCCATGGCGTAATCCATCCTTGGGCTGATGCCCACGTTGCAGCCCCACAGTTCAAGGGCGTGACATGCTAAATGTTGCTTGGCGTGGCTCCAGCTTCTGCACTAAGGCGAATGAACAGGCTTGTTTTCATCGACTTGAATCTACGAGGTCGCGACTCCCGGGCGCGGGCAAATTCGCGCTCGCATCGTCGATAAGCAGCACCCAATCGTTTGAATCGGGCGGCGTAAAGTTTCTCGTTCCAGAATTAGAGTATGTTCCGATCTGGCGCGAAGCCCCCGAGGACGGATTAAACCACCAGCATACGGCTCGATTGCTGGCACTGGCGATCCTGGTCATGTCCACCGTCAATGTGGTTGCGTTGCCGTTCGGAATGTACGCGATAATCGTTTGGCCGTCGCGAGTTCGCGAAGTTGCGGTGAGACTCGCTCCTGAACCATAACCGGCCCTCACGACGGTATGGTTGGTATCCGGTTCCATTTTCCAATGCTCGCGGCTGCGGAAGAGTTGACCAAGGCGCTGCTGATCAAACGAGGGTGCAGCGTCAATATCCGTCTGCCACTTATAGCCGCCAGGCTCGCAGCAAGTGGCATTGAAAGGCCATATAGCGCTACTGCCAAAAAGTCTGCCCAGATAAGCCCCGGCTAGAACCTCGGTGTAACCTTCCTGCCGCAACTGCTGACTGTTGTAAGGAACCTCATTCGGTTCCATTTCGTAAGGATCTTCCATGCTGAAATAGGGGACGAACGGGTCAGCCGCTCTTTCTGTGGCATTCTGGGAAACAATTTGATCAATCTCCAATGCGAAGGTTTTGGCCGGCAACCCCTTCGGGTAGATGGTGCCGAGCGTGATCCACCCATTCGGATTCCTCACCCCCCGGGTGTAAGGCAGCCAGTAGGTGGCGCTGGCTTCACCCCAATTATTACTGGTTGCCTCGGTCGTCATCAGGTGCCCTGGGTCTCGAGACATGATTCCGATTGCAATGTCATTCTGCTTGTTCGCGAGAACGCTGCCGCAAAGGCTGAGGTTGGCGTCACCCCCCATCAGCCAGATGATGTTGGGATAGGACTTGTAACGGTCGCCCAGGAACTGGCCATAAGCTGTCAACGTGGCGTCCGAGGTTGACGCCATGGTGGCGTAGTATGGGGAATCGCATCTGTTGAATGTGGCGGTAAAACCTGTCCCAGCTAGAATCGTAATGCCGTGGGCCGCCGCCCTTCGAAGCACATAGTCCACGTGATCCCAATAAGCGGTGGCGCTGACCATCCCAGTAAAGTCGGCGCCACCGTTCCAAGGGTTATTGCCTGCGGCGTCGTTCTCGGTTTTTGCATCAGCGTGAAAGCCTGCATCAACGAGCGCAGCCCATATAAGGTTAATCCCTTTGGCCTGTCGATTAGAGAGATAGGCTTCAATTTCCGAATTTGACGAAAGTTGAACGGCAAGGGCGTAAGCCGTATCACCCGTAATGAGGACAGGCTGGTTCGTGAATGTGTTAACCAGGTAAGTCTTATCGGGACTGAGCGCCATAAATTGGCCTGCCGCTGCTTCCGCCGCCCGTAGAGTTTGCTCGGCTTCAGCATACTTCTGCTGGCCATGATCAGCGACCGCCTGGCCGTACACACTCAGGGGAACTTGCGAAGCCACGATGGAGCTGGCGAGGATTAGGGCTGCAACGAGCCTTCGCATGCAGAAAATCATTGCCCCCTCACCAATAAAACTTCAAGACCGCCTGTGCCTGTCGCGGTAAGTTTGCCTGCGTGGTGATCACTCCAAAACTGCCGGAATTGAGAGTGGTATTCGGCCCCCCGAATTGCGGGTGATTGAAAGCATTGTAGGTTTCCAAACGGAATTCGATGCGGGCGCCCTCGCGGAGCCTCGAGAGGGGGAATTCCTTGAAAACTGACAGATTAGAATTTGCCTGTCCTGGCTGCCGGCAGGATCCATCCGTCCGCGACGCCGTGCCGATGGCATAAGAAGGCGGGGTGACGACGACTTGCGGGTTCGCGAAGTAGTCGGTCAAGCGGTCATTCCAGGAACCGCTGGCGCAGGCCAGTCTGCCAACCAGATCCGGCCGTTGCCCTCCGTAGGTCGGCAGGCTCAGACCTTCCGCAAGCCCCAGGGCTATGGGCCGGCCGTCATTAAAGCGCCAGAGGCCGGTGGTTTGCCAGCCACCAATGAAGGCATTGACCACTGAATTGGCCTTGCCCATGAAAGCTTTGCCGCGGCCAATCGGCAATTCGTAGGTGTAGGCGAGCTGAAATACTTGCGGAATGTCAAACGTTGACAAACCCCGTTCGAGCTTGTAGTTGTTGGGGTCCTGAAGGCTCGTAAAGCTGCCAAGCTCGCCGGCGCCCCCTAACAAGGACCCTTCGTCGATGGATCTCGACCAGGTATAGGTCACCAGGAACTGGAGCCCGTGGGAGAAGCGTTTCTCCAGCTTTACCTGAAGGGCGTTGTAGCTGGTATTGTCCCATGGCGCGTTGTCACCATTGACGCTCGTGAACTGCGGGTACGGCAACTGGAGTTGGTAAGCGGGCACTGTCGAACTCGAAAGCGAGCTGGTCGGATTGGTGATAATCTCGTAGAACGGATTGGGGACATAGGTCTTGAGCGCGGCGATCTGGGCGGAAGTGTATTGTTCCACCTGGGGCCCGAGGTGGTCCCAGTTGAATACATTCTGTAGAACATGCGTACCCTTGTTACCGAGGTAGGACACATCCAGGAGAATGCCGGCAGGCAACTGCCTCTGAATGCCCAAGCTCCAGTTCTGCGCATAAGGAGTCGTGGAATCTTCGCGGGGTATTGGCGAGCTGAGGCCGAAACCGACATTATTCAATAACCCCAAACTGCTGCCGACCGGAAGATTGGGCCCGACAATCGGCCAGGGATCGCTGAACCTTCCCCAAGGTGTTGCGCCGTCGTTCTGATAAGTGGTGAGCCAAGGCGTGATTTGGTCAAAGCCTTGGGATCCGGGTGCGCCCGCGTTTGACGTTTCGTTGTTACCTATCGAGTAGTACATTCCATATCCACCTCGAATTACGAGGTTGTTAGTGGGGCTATAAGCAAAGCCCAACCGCGGTCCGAAGTCGTGATAATTCGCAAGGTAGTTGCTACGGTTGCTGGGAGTCATGTAGACCTCTCCAGCATGGAGCGTTCCCAAACCCGGAACCTGGAGCGGCGACACGGCGTTCAGGTCGAGCTCGTTCATACGGTTGTGACGCTCGGTCTGGGGTATATTGATCTCGTTACGAAAGCCGAGATTCACGGTGAGCTTCTTGCTGACCTTCCAATTGTCTTGGATGAATTGTGCGTATTGAAAGGCCTCCGTTGCGCTCGCAAACGGCACGTCATAGTTGCCATACGACCCAGGCCCGCCCACTCCGGTAAGGAAGCTCGCGATGTCATCGCCACCCCCCGAAGTCGGGTACTCGGAGGTGCTGCTAGGATTGAAAGTGAAATATCCGGCTGGATAGCTGGGGAGGATATAGTTTAAGTTATACATCAGGCCGTCAAATCCGAACTTGATGCTGTGGTTACCCTTAGCCCAGGCGAGCGCCGTCCTCAGGTCGTTGATGTCGTTGCCCTCGCGCTCACAGCACCAGGGCTCCGTCCCGACCTGGCCAACGGCCGAACCGAATATATTGCCCGGTACAGAATAGTCGTCGAAGGTGACCGCAGGCATCCATGGAATGCCTGATCTGTCCATGTAGGCGGGCATACCGGCCGTGGCCGATGGGGAGAGGCCCTTGAACTGGGGCTCGTTGCCCACTGACCCATTCTGGAAGAATCCCCTCGTGATCCCGAGCGTGGCCGTCAAAAGGAGCGCGGGACCGAAGGAGTGGTTATAATTGATGGCGACTAAGTGCGCCGTCGCGATGTTCGTGCCCGTAGTACAGGGATCGGCGGGATCAGACGCACTATAACAGGGGAACGGTGGTATGAGGTTTTTGCTTTGCGAGTACTTCACGCTCAGAAGATCATTCTCAGTGAAGCGGTGATCGACTTTGACGTCGAAGGAATTGATGCTGGTTATAAAGGCGGGAGATCCCACCCAATTGGTGTAGGGGTTGTAAGCAGAGCTTCCCACATTCAAGTTGGGAAGCGGCATATAGCCCATATATTTTAGGGCGATGGGATCCATCAGGTTTCCAGGTTGCGCCGCAAGCTGATAACCGGTGCCATTAAGGTTGGGATTCCCGGGACTCTGGTAGGTGGCCATATTATTGAACGGGATAAACCCGGAGCGTACGGGGCCACCCACACTGGCGTTATAGACACTCGTATAAGGATCCCACAGTTGTCCAGCAGGGTTTGAGCACATCCCATCGGCTCCAAACGTCCCGCCGGCGAAGTAGCTAGCCGTGCAGAGTTCGCCAAAATTTCCAACCTTCTCCGCCGCGTCGGGCACCCCGGAGTTCCAGGTACTCAGAGTCTGTTTCCGAATACCGTTGTAGTCGAAGAAAAAGAAGGTCTTGTTCTTTTGGATCGGACCGCCCACGGTGGCCCCAAAATCGTTCAGGCGCAGCGCCGGGAGGGGAACGCCGCCCTCATTGTTAAAGAAATTGTTGGCATCCAGCGCCCGGTTGCGCAAAAAGTCGTAACCGGACCCGTGGAATTGATTGCTGCCCGAGCGCGTCACGATGTTGGTGACCGTGCTGCCGGTGAAGCCGAACTCCGCGCTGAAGTTCGACTCCTGTACGGCGAATTCTTCTACCGAGTCAACCGCAGGTTCGTAGGTGGGCCATATAATCGCGTGAGTCGGGTAGGCCGTGGAAGTACCGTCAATCACAAAATTGGAGGTGGCCATGCGGCTGCCGTTCGAGATGAAGTTATTTGGAGGACAGCCGCTAATGTTTGCACCGGGACTCTGATTATCGGTCGGGCAAGTGTTGTCCACTTCCACGACGCCCGGCGTAAGGAATGCCAAGTCCGAAAGCGAGCGGCCGATAAGGGGGAGGTCGTTCATAAAGATGCGATCAACGACCTGCCCAGTCACGGCATCTTGTGCGTCTAGCACCGGTGCTTGTCCCGTAACCTCTACGGACTGGCTTGTCGCCCCCAATTGCAGCGTAAAGTTCACCGTCACGTTGTGGTTGACTTCCAAGATGATGCCACCCCGCGCTTCGCTCTTGAAGCCCGAGGCTTGAACGGTAACCTTGTAATTCCCCGGAGGCACGCTACGGAACAGGTAATTTCCTCCGGCGTCGCTGGAGGCGTTGAAGACAAATCCTTTCTGTTCATCCATCAGTTGGACTTGTGCGCCGGGAACGACGGCGCCAGAAGGGTCAGCAACCACTCCCGTCACCGTGCCGGAATAAAGCTGCGCCCTCAGCAGTGGGGAGAGCAACAGTACGAGACAAGGAACGGTTAAAACTAGCCTGACACGCATGATTCTAAATCCCATCATGGGTAGTCTCCTAAGATTTGTCTGTAGAGCGTACGCTTGCCCCTAAGCCCCGTAGAGCGTCGGCTTTCCCGCCCTTCCCCGTCCTCCGCAACGTGACCTCGATAATTGCGGGAGAGGAAACCGCAAATCTTCGTAATACGAGCTGACTTTGCCGGATGCGCATGACTCCAACACGGCTGGCTCCCGTGATTGACCCACCGCCCGGGAACTGTACGCGCCTGAAAACAGAAGGTCTATCATTTTCGCACAAATTTATGTCATAAAACGGCATTCTCCGAGAAGGAAACCGCTCTGTGGGGCCTGTCTATGGCGAATTGGCATGTTTACCGATCCTACTGGTGACCGTGCTGCCCAACTGAGGTGGTGAGTCACACTGGCGGAGCAGCAGCTGGTGGCAGTGAAAGGATGAGATCAGCCAACCGCGCCGCGTTCACAATCTCAAACCGCGACTGCTTTCATTGGAATTGCAGTTTTCCGATGTCCGCCGGATACCACAGGGGGCACGAGTCTTTGGAGAATCAGGCAGCCATGGGGGCGTGTGATAGAGGCCTCGACAGTGACCTTGCCATTCATAGGAACGGAGATCGGCGACTCGTCGCGGCATAAACGCGTCATGGTCCGGTGTCCGCCCTTGCAGTCCAGTATGCGTGCGATGATGGCTGAAGTATGTTCTGAAATCGAGCAGCTCGTTTTCGAGATCCGCACTGGTCCAGAACAACGTGCGATCCAGGTACTCACGATGACGAGCGCAGAACGCCAGTCGGACCACAAGTGCAGCAGCCCTGCCCACAAGAGGCGGCCCACTTCCCAGAGTCGAACGCGCCCACGCTGCGACCTTCGAAGCACGTTAATTTGGTGGCGGAAGGCAAGAATCACCGACTGCAAGGCCGCCCGAGTTTGGAAGCAGGAGCGGAGGGCGCCAAGGAAGGAAAGAAATAGGGTAAACATTGGGAGCGGCGAGCTTAATAAGCGTTACATAATACAGTGACAGCTAGAACAATTCGGCCTGTTTCCAGAACGCAGCTACCAGGGTGGGCCGGCGGCGCATCCGCCGCAAGGCCCCGCGGGCAGCGGCACCCAATTGCCACAGCTCGCCCGGACACAAGTTGGGCAATTCGTGTTCCTTGAGGTAGCCCCAGATATGTTCGACCGGATTCAGCTCGGGCGCATAGCCGGGGAGCCACTCCAGGATGAGCCGCCTTGGGCCGCGACGAAACCGCGCACGGCGGCACTGCGTTGCCCGGGCAGACCGTCCCAGATTACCAGCAGCGGTCGGCGCAGGTGCCGCATCAGGTGTTGCAGAAACTTGATGATCTGCGGCGCCTTGATCGCCCCGGGAAACAGTTTGGAGTAGAAGTTCCACCACGTGATCCTGGCCCTGACCGAAAGCGTCTTCCAGTTGAAGTGGAAGTGGAGCACCGGCGTCTGTCCACGCGGCGCCCAAGTGCGCACGCGGTGGGGCCGTTCGCTCAATCCGCTTTCGTCGACGAAGACAATGGTTGGGCCTCGAATTTTGGCGTTTTTCTTAGCTCCGGCAACATGAAATGCCCCTCGATGTCACTATATTATGTAATGCTCTTCAGCAGCAGGAGTGAACCAACATCAATATTTTCAATGTGGACGGAGTTTTTGGGGCGCACAGCTATGCCCAAGCCACTCGAACTTATGCAGCGCGGTGGGCGGCTTAGTGGGGTTCCAGCACGTGGTGCGCAACGCAGGAAATCTCAATGGGAGTCCAGCTCTTGAGCTTGGCGAAGATGCCGGCTTGGAAGTAAGGAGGGACTTGCCGTTGGGCATCCCGATGCGCCGAAGCAAGTCGCGCGTGTAGGCCTCGGAAGTCACGTATTGCGTCGCGGCCAGCGTGCCCGCGGTGGCTGTCCCCGCCACAACCAGGATCTCCCCGTTCCGGTGGAGGCCGGGCAGGCGGCTTATCAGTGCATGGGTCTCTTCGGAGCCATTCTGGGGATCGAAGGTTCCTTCTTCGAAGGAGGGCGGTTCGCCCGGACGAGGCCGGAGATTTCGAATGCCCTGAGCCTCGTCCACCAAGCCTTGTACCACCGGGAGATCCCGCACCTGCAAGTTGAATTTCGGCGGCCCGACGAAAATCACATTGTTGGCGCCGATGTCATTCCAGGTCGGCGCCGTACTCTTCACGAAATGCATCTTGAGATTTCGGGTGGCCAGCGACTAGCCGAGACGGAAGACTCCATCCGCTTCGCCGAGTCCCGTGAAGACATACCATTCTTGTGGCGACCGGCCCGGGAACGCTCGCTTCACCTTGTCAACCAGCCCCGAATTTACCGCTTCTTCCCAGGTGTTGATTCCGGGATTTCGCAAAATCAAACTGCCGGGGCGGAGCATCAAGAACATCGGAGCGCCCACGCAGACTGGGGTGGGCGTGCTGCTGTTCAGGAACGGACTCCAGAACTCCTCCAGGGACGGCTGCCAAGCGTCCGCGCCGGGACTGGCGGCACGGCGCCACCTGGCCGCGGAGACACCCCAATAGATACACAGGCAGACTGCAATCACAAGCGCGACCCCGAGCGCGATATTGATACGGCCCCACTTCGACGCGCGCGGGTCCAAGGGCGTTTCGGATGGGATGTATTCTCGAGAAGTGAAAATAAGCTTGAAGCGGCCCCGGGGAAAGTCAATGTGCACAGGGTCGGTCTGACCCTGAGTTAGATACTACTCAAGAATCTTCTGGCGCAGCTTGCTGGCTTGAAGGCGCACGCTGGAGTCGTGCCGCGGGTCGTAGGACTCCGCCGTGCCGAGGCACTCTACCCCGTTAGTACATTCCTTGAGCTGATCGGCATCTCCCGCGAGCGACTTATCTGTGAGGTACTTCAACAAACGTCGCTGCGGTTCAGAGGCTCGAAACAGCTCACTTTCGAGCATGGAACAACTGGGACCTCGGCCTGCACAAAGATACGAAAGTGCGCGAAAAAATGAGCATGCAATTCCGGGTGGAGTTCTTCAGCGCCTTCAACCACCCGGAATTCTACGCCCCGAGCGGCTACTTTACCAATACCACAAGCAAACCCTCGGGGATGGGGATTATCACCGGCGCCGGTGGCGCACGCATCGGACAGGTGGCCATGAAATTCCTCTGGTAATTGGGAGTCGACACGGCGCCATGCTCCCGTGGTAAAAGTACTGGACATGGCGCCGTTCCACGTCAGTCCCCGACTCGCTCTCGATCATACGAATATAAGACCACCGATGGTGCTGTTCACGTCAAGTCATTTCGGTAGAATTCCCAATACCAGTTCGCCTGGGATCGGCCGACTCGGACGGCCTGTAGGGGTACGGCTTGCCGTACCCTTTTCATTTTTGTCGCGCGACAGAACCAAGAGGGTACGGCAAGCCGTACGCCTACAACCAGGGCGGAGGTATATATGAAAGGACCAACTGCGGCATCACGGCTCTACTCGAGCCTTAGAATCCCCCTCGCTCTTGCCGCGATGCTCTTTATCACCGGCCGCATCCTGGGCGCTCCGGATGGCACTAAAGAACACTCCATGGTCATCACCAATTCCCAAGCTGAATACACGATCGAAGTCAACGGCCAAATGGACCCCGAGAATGTCGAAGTCACTATCGAAAACCTCGGGGACCGCCCGGTGGTCAATCCGCGCATGACCGTTAACGGCCTCTACGACTGGTATGACGTGAATTCCATGCTGAAGGAGATTCTCCGGGGCAATGAGACCGATCAGGATAAAGCCCTCGCCATCTGGTGGTGGGTGCAGACCAAGCGCTGGCAGAGAGATCTGCATGATGAAACCGCCCTCCACCCGGTCCGAGGCTTGAACGGCTATGGTTACGACATCTGTGGGCACACGGCCTGCTGGGTATCCGCGCTGTGCCGGGCCGCCGGGTTAAAGACGCGCGTATGGGAACTTACCGGGCACACCGTCTCGGAAGTTTACTTCGACGGCGGGTGGCACATGCTGGATGCCAACGCCAAAACGTTTTACCTCGGCCGCGACAATCAAACCATCGGCAGTGTCGAAACCGCAGAGCATGACGGGGGCCTGGTCGAGCGCACTATCCATCCTACCGATCCTTGGTTTCGTGGCCCCGATGTTCCTGGCCGCAACGAACTGTATAAACATTTCCTGGTCACGTACCGGGATAACTGGGTCAGCAACGGATATGACAGCGAGTTCTCGAAGAACTACAACATGTCCATGACCCTAAAACCGGGTGAAAAGCTGGTGCGCTTCTGGCAGCCCGTTCTCGCCAAATTCGAAGGCCGTGATAAGAATCCCGAGGTGCCCGAAAAGTACGCCAACGGGCAGCTCATCTGGGAACCTGACATGCATACTATTAATATAAAGGAGTATATTGACGCCGACCCTTGGGGGAATATCACGACCCGCGGCGAGGATGGCCGGGACCCCGCCATCCATATTGCCGCGCTCCAGGACGGCGCGAACTATAATTCGCCCTCGCGGTTTGGCATCAACATTCACAGCCCTTATCCCATCGTCGGAGGACACCTCGGGTGCATGTTGGTCAAAGAGGGCTCCTCAGAAATGGACCAAGCCAAAGTGCTTTTCGGATGGGACAGCAGTCTGTACGACCTCCCATCTGATAAGGTCAGGAAAACGGTTGAATTGGATCTCGACCCCAGTATTCTGAAGCAAGGCGTCATTTACGATTATTCCATAAGCTTCGCGTTTCGCGGTAACGCCAAATCCACGCCGCCCACCCAGGCGGGATTGGATTCACTTCGGTCCATCACCGATCTTCAGGTGGCTCCCGATAGTCTGCCGGCGCTGTCCCTGGGGAAAAACGTCATCCATTACTGGAATGAGCCGGGGGGACCCGAGAGAGTTCGCATTACTTACAAATGGCGAGAGGTAAACGACCGCCGCCCGGCAGAGCAAGTTACTGCTATTTTGTCGCCTGGGAATGGCGCCGAGGTGGCGAGTCTGGCGCCGACCCTGAAGTGGAGCGCCCCCGGGGACTCGGGGTCAACCAACCGCTCTGTCGACTACCAGGTTATGGTCTGCTCGAAGCCCGATTGCCGCTGGCCGCTTTCGCCCTCGCTTTTCCGGAATGTGGGTTACGAGCGTGGTGAGTGGAACGTACCGGCCACATTTTTGAACGCGGCAACGACCTATTACTGGAAGGTTCGGGCGCGCAACAGCACCGGCGGCATCGGCGCCTGGAGCCCGGTGTTCAGTTTCACCACGAGCAAGGACGCCAAGTAGTTATGATCAAACCCATCTCTTTGTTTATTTGCTCCGTGTGCTTGTTGGCCGCCAACGGTTCAGCCGCCGATAGGACCTTCGTGCTGCGCAATGCCAGCCGCGACCTCAATGAGTTCCGGGCATTCGCTAAAATAGCCAGTCAGTTGAAACCGTATGGTGAAGTTCAGATCGACATCGGCGTTCTCGCCGATAAGAGCTCGTATGAGATGCCCATGGGCGGAAGTCCCTGGTATGAGTACGCGGCCAACGCCTCCTGTATGGCCAAATTCTTCCCTCACCCCAAGATTGCTCCTTTCATTCCTGCGGATTGGGTGGCGAACAACCGGCGACTGCTGCTCGCCAAGGCCGCCGTGCTGCGGATTTCGGTCTGAGCGCGGCGTTTTCCAGTGACGACAGGCACTTCCTCCCGGAGGCATTTTCCACGCAATACCCTGACCTGCGCGGCCCCCGAGTCGATCATCCGCGCCGCAGTAAACGGGAAGAACTCTCCTGGTGCGTGGATCAGAAGGAAACCCTGGATATGATCGAATGGATGGCTGCGGAGTTAAAGCGCCAGGTTCCCGAAATCAAGACCATCATGAGCCACAACAACGATTCCGGCGCCGGCTTGTGTTGGGCCGCGGCGCTGTACAGTGGACCCAACGGGCCGAGACACTGTGCGAACCGAGGCATGGGAATACGCGTTAAGGAACTCGCCGAGGCCATTCATCGCGGGGCGGAGAAAGGAGGTGGCAAGGTTACCTTCCGGATGACCGGGAACTTCTGGGAGCATGAGGATGAGATGATTGAACCGTTGCTTCCGCCCGATACTTATCTGAGCCAACACGATCCGACCACCGTCACCCTGGAAACCCTTTTCAATGAGGCCTATCCCATTCAGGGACTGCTCGATCCGCTGGCGATCATATCGGCGATCGAGAAAGCGGCGGATCCACGTGTCAAGACCATCATGATCGACACCAGCTCGTGGTATAAGCGTAGCGATGATTCACTCGCAGCGGTAGCCAAAGTCGTGGAAATTGTACAGGACTGTCTCGCCGAGCCCACGCACGGCTCGTGGTCGCGCTTCAACAGGCTTCACAAACTCGCCTTGAAATGGGGCGCGGAGGGTAACGAACAAGCGGTATTTGAAGCCTTGAACGGAATTGATGAGGCCTTCCCGCTGAAGGCGGCGGTCGTCCCCAGCTATAGCAATCTGTATTACGGGGTTTCGACCCGCCACCTCACGCGGCCTCTGCTGTTCAAACCTGACTGACGTGTTGAGCGCGGAGGAAGAGGCCTGTTTTCTGCCCTACGTCTTCAATATTTTCGAGTCAGAAGCCCGCAATGATTATATCGATATCCACGGCGGGCGGATGAACGGTCCGGCCTCCTGGACGGATGAGGGCCTGCGACGCGCGCTGGACCGAGCCCTAAGTGCCGCTCGCGCCTTGGATACGACCACGGGGGCACCGGAGGAAAAATGGCTGAAGAAACTCGCTCTGTCGTTGAGCATGTGGGCCAGCGAGGTACGCTCCATTAACAATTCCTACTTCGCCCAACTTATACGCGACCGCAATAAGGCCGTGCTGGCAGGCCCGCCACGAATACCGTCCAAAGACGCGACCTGGACGGGTGACAGCGATTATTTGGAGTGGAATGAGATCCAGCGCGATGAGTTTGACAATACCAATGAGCTGATCGGAATGCTCGAGAATGGCGGGCTGGATCTCTTTGCCCGCGCCCCGGATGCCCGAAGCGAGGATACGTTCCTCATGGGCCCGGACGTTGTCGGCGCTCTGCGGCAGAAGGCCCAACTCATGCGCCGCGAGTGGCTGGATGTTCAGAGATATTTGGCATCACCGCTCAAGTGATTGCGAATCCCTAATAGGACAGCACTGCATGGCACTTGCTCTCGATCGCCAACGAATTCGAGGTTTCCCCAATAAACCCATGAAAAATGACTTCCTTGACCCCAACGCTCACCTTCAAGGGGATACGGTTGACCGTCGCCGATTCCTGCAATCTGCCGTAGGCGCAAGCTTGGCCCTCACGGGAACGAGCCGCGCGCAAACGAAGCGCCCGGCGTCGCCCAACGCTTTGATTCGCGTAGGACTGATCGGCAGCGATGGCCACCGCGAGGTCCTCCTGAGCAGCATTCCCAAGCTCCCTGGCGTTCAGTGGACTGCCTATGCCAAGGGAAAACCCGGCGAAAACAGCGCGTGGGTGCAAAAGCAATTCCCCGGCAGCAGCCAAACCCGCGTGTACGACAACTATCACCACATGTTGGAGAAAGAGCCGCTTGACGTGGTGGGAGTTTGCCTGCCGTTTTACCAGAATGCCGAGGCGTCAATCCAAGCCGCTCGCAAGAGTATCCATGTGCTTTCGGAAAAGCCCGCGGCCATCAATCTCCCGGACCTCGCCCGCCTGGAGCAGGAGATCCACCAGAGTGGCGTTTGTTACAGCATCATGCTGAACATGCGGGCGCTACCCATTTTCCAGGCCGCTCGCAAGGCCGTCCAAGAGGGGGCGATTGGCGAACCAATTCTGCTTTCCAGTCAGAAATCCTACCAATTCGGCGCCGAGCGATCCTGGTACTACAAGGAAAGGAAAACCTACGGAGGCACGATTCCTTGGGTGGGGATTCATGCTCTTGATTACATGCGGTGGGTTTCCGGGCAAGAATATTCCCAGTTTGCCGCTTTCGAAGGCAATAAGGCCCACCCGCAAACCCCCGGCTGCGAGGACCACGCCGGCTTGCTGTTCCGCTTGGCCAATGGCGGCACGGCGACCTGCCACCTGGATTTCCTTCGCCCGGAAAGTGCGCACACCCACGGAGATGACCGCCTCCGCATCGCGGGGAGCGAGGGAGTGCTTGAGGCTGAGGATTTGGACAATAGGGTGAAGCTGATCAGTGCCAAAGGCAAGTCGGGAGAATTGCCTCTCGCACTGCGCTGCTCGTTCGGCATTTCGTCCAGCAATTCGCCCGGCAGATGAACAAGACCATCGAGGCGATTTCTTCTGAAACGATGGAGGCGCTGATTCGATATCCCTGGCCCGGGAACATCCGGGAGCTGCAAAATCTTATCGAACGATCGGTGGTTGTCTATCAAAAGGGGAAGCTCTCGGTTAAGCAGAATTGGATCGATCGCGAGTGCTTCCCAATCGAAGCGTAAGCACCGCCGCTCTTCAAAAGGTCGGCGATGGAGGAGCGAGAGATGATTGGCGCTGCCTTGGCCAAAACGCGAGGCCGAGTGGCGGGACCGGCGGGTGCGGCCGCCGAGCTCGGCCTTCCGTCATCGACTTTGGAATCAAAGATCTGATCGATGCATATCAACAAATATAGCTTCAAAGCCTACTAGCGCCGTCCTAACTCAATGGCCCACTGCATGATCGTCCGCGGCGGCGCAGCACCCTGATGGTCCGTGTCTCCAGAGCTGAAATGCGTAGCTCGGGATGAGTAGCCCCAGATAGCTGGAACGGTAACTGACGCGCCCTCCCTCAGCAATCCAACATCGGTTTTCACGAGAGTTAGCGAATTCGCGAAGATATCGCGACTCTGTGACGCGCGAATCGAGCCTTCTAAAGGACTTATCGATTGGCCATGGCATTGCATTGACGAAGCCGAAGTAGTATTACAGAGAACAAGACGAAAAGGAGCAAAACCATGGACAGGATGCTGGCAGTGGTTTTTGACACGGAACCCAAGGCGTACGAAGGAAAGAAGGCGCTTGATCAATTGGATGACGAGGGGAGTATTATAGTTTACGCTTACGCGGTGGTTACCAGGAATGCAGATGGCACCATCGCGGTGAGGGAAAGTGATGACCCGGGACCTCTCGGGACTCTGCTTGGAACAGCAGTGGGAAGCCTTATTGGTCTTCTCGGTGGGCCGGTCGGCGTCGCGGTTGGCGCGACGGCGGGGTTAGTTGCCGGCGGCACGGTGGACCTGAACAACGCCAGGGTTGGTGAAGACTTTGTTGAGGACGTGAGAAAGGAACTGCAACCCAACAAGTTCGCGGTGGTCGCCGAGATTCAAGAAGACTGGACCACTCCGGTGGACACCCGCATGGAGGCGATTGGTGGAAAGACATTCCGCCGGGCGCTGTCAGAGGTGAAGCATACGGCGAACGAAGAGGACGTCGCGGCCATGAAGGCCGACAGGGCGCAAATGCAGGCGGAGCATGCCAAGGCTGATGCCGACCGGCAGGCCAAGCTCCATGAAAAGATGAACCAGCTCGACTCCAAGATACTGGCGCACTTGCAAAGATCCAAGCAGCGGCGCGAGGCATCGGAGGCGCAGTCAAAGGCCAAGGCCGAGATCCTCAAAGGTAAGGCCGCCGCTTTGAAGGCCAAGGCGGCAGGGACCACTATTTAGCATCCGGTGCACGATAGGCCGTAAGTTTCAAAACCGAGGCCGGCGCATCCGATGGCCTTAACCGTTCCCTACGGGCAGCGGCAGGATTCAATAGCTGCACGAGGGGACATTTGCGGGGGAAAAATATCATGAATAAACTTGAATTATGTCGAAAAGCGGTCCTGTATGTTGCTCTTGCGACATTATGTCTGACCGGGGCAAGAACCCTTTCAGCGCAAGGGCAGAAGCAAGAAGAACCAAAGCCGGACGAAGAAATGCAGATGGGCCAGCAGGTCTTTAACCAACTGAAGGCCAAGGGCGAAATCATCCAATCGTCGCCTCTCTATGACACATTGACTCCGATTGCCGATGCCATCACCAAGGCAGCTCAGCCCCGCTACAATCACCCCTTCAAGTTTTACCTGGTACACGAACCTGAGCCGAACGCCTTCTCCGCGCCAGGCGGCAACGTATATGTCGTTGACTCGCTTCTATATTTCGTGAAGAATACGGACGAACTGGTGGGAACGCTATCTCATGAGGTCTCCCACACCATTCATCACGACTCCATGCGGCTGATGGAAGAGGAGCAGAAAATCGCGCGACGGGAAATCGCCGCCGCCGTGCTTCTGGGCGTCGATCGCTGGCAATTGCTGGGGCTCCTGCTGCTGGGGAAGCTCCATTCCCTCAGCTACTCGCGCGACGATGAGTCAAAAGCGGACCTGACGGGGTCCGATATCTGCGCAACTACGGGATACAACCCTTACGGGTTGGTGTGGCTCTTTCAAGATTTCCAGAATGCCAAGATGGGAAAGGTGCCACAGATCTTGTCGGACCATCCCAACAACCAGAATCGTGTCAACGCACTGGAGAAGCATTTCCGCGACAACCCCTCGGTCTTTGCGAAGTTCAGCTCTGATCGAAAGTCGGCGAAAGTGATTTCGCTCCCCAAGGATACCTCGGAGGTATTCTTGCGCTGAAGGTGTGCAAGGCGCTACCTCTCGGCTCGAGCCGCCGGTAGCGACAAGCAGTAAATTCAATATGCGAAAGGAGTAGCACAATGGCGACAATGTCTGATCTGTTTATGTCTGGGATGGACAAAGTCAGAAAATCATGGGGCTGGTTCGTCGCGATCGGGATTCTGCTGATGGTTCTCGGCGTCCTGTGTATCGTCAAGTCGCAGACCGCAACCCATTTCTCGATCCTGGCGCTGGGCTGGATCCTGGCGATCAGCGCGGTGCTCTGGCTCATAGCTGCGATTCGATCCGGCAACTGGTCGATATTCTTCATGTGCCTGCTGAACGCGCTCATTGGCGGAATGGTCGGATACCTCTTCATTCGTCACCCGGACGCCGGCGCGGAAGGGGTGACGATGGTGCTCGCAGTACTCTTCATCGTGGCAGGGCTGTTCCGCATCGCCGGGGCGAGTATTGTTAAGTTCCCCTATTGGGGGTGGACGGCCGTTGCGGGACTCGTCTCGGTGGGTCTCGGCGTCTACCTTTTAGCCACTTGGCCTTCCGCGACGCCCTACTTCATCGGAATCGCGATCGGCGTCGACCTCATCTTTGACGGGTCGGCCCTGGTGGCTTTCGGCAGCGCGATTCGCACACTGCCCTAAGCGCAAACCCGCCGGCCTGCCTGACTGCCCTTGAGCACACGGCTGGCAAGGCGTGGGTTAGCGCGGAGGGGCCGATGTTGAGAGAAGAGCAGCATGTTCTCACTTGACGATCGAGCCGGCAATGTCATCACTACCGTGGCGCTCTTCGCGATCGCGGCGACGATCCTCTATACTGTTCGCGGAGCTTTCCTCGTCCTGCTGCTCTCTCTGCTCTTTGCCTACTTGCTCGAACCCGTGGTCGCGTGGATACAGCAGCATTCGCGGCTGGGCAGGAAAAATCGCACTTGGGCGATTGTCCAGGTTTACTTGATCGCGACTCTGGTGCTGGGCAGCGTGGTGTACCAGTTAGGTCCACCCCTCGCGGCGCAAATAAGGAATCTGAATAAGGCTGTGCCCGAGATCTTGCAAGATCTTTCCAGCGGAAAGGCTCCTGCCGGTCTGTCGGCTAGGCATGGCTTGAGCGCCGCCCAACAACAGTGGCTACAGGATTTACTGGCTCGTAACCATGACTTCGTCGCACAGGTTTTCCACAAAAGCGCGGCGTCCATAGCGTATATCGCCGCGAGTGCGATTTGGCTTTTCGTCATTCCCATTCTGGGTGCCTTCATCTTGCGAGATGGACGGCCGATGGTGGACGCCCTGATCGAAGCCTTTGAGCAGCATGGGGATCCCACCCGGGTCAAGCGCATCCTGGGGGCGGTTGATACGATGCTGGGCAAATACATGCGCGCCCAGCTCGCGCTGGCGAGCCTCTCCACCGCTTTCTATTGCATCTCGCTGCTGGTTCTGAGATTCCCCTACCCGATTGCGCTGGGCCTTCTGGGAGGCGCTCTGGAATTCCTTCCCATGGTGGGATGGATCATTTCGGCCGCGGCTATTCTGACCGTCGGTTTCCTGAGCCACTCGCACTGGATCTGGATGGCGGGGTTGATCGTGGCCTGGAGGCTGGTGCAGGATTATGTGAACTCGCCGCGCATCATGAGTAACACCTTGAAGCTACAGCCCCTGACTGTCGTGGCTGCGCTCATGCTGGGAGGTAAAGTGGGAGGCATTGCGGGGGTGTACCTCTCGGTACCTGCCGCCGCTGTGCTCCGAATCGTGTGGCTGGACTATGCCGCGAGCCGGAAGTCCTCGCTGGCCCCCTCCGCTTCGCCCGTCGTGCAAATGAAGGCATGAATTGCCGCAAGCGCCGGAGTAATCTTGTCTTGGCGGCGCCGACCGCGTGCTGGTGCACGTGGACACCAACCGCGGGTAATGTAGGGCCGAACGGCGTTCGGCCAATTGGCGAGCGCCGGTCAGGGCTGTCCAAATTAGCCAACCATTCGAGTGCTTAGCGCGGCTCTGCCGCTTGCTGTGCGGAAAGCCTCTGGCTTTCCGGCCCAGCCGGCTTCCTTGTTCCCCTCCGCGCCGGCCGGAAGGCTCAGCCTTCCGGCCGACGCGGAGGAAGTTGTTGGAGACACCCGCGCACCGGATAGGCGAAGCCTTTCCGCACAGCAGGCGGCGGAGCCGCAGGTTGCCGCCCACCGGAGCGAGCGTAATCTGGAAGCTTGAGCGCCGCTTGACCTGCCCCCCGAAAACTGTACCAATGTAAAAGAGAGCCGAGCTTCGTGTCTGAACCTCCTCCGCATTAATGCCATAGCTGACAAGCGCCTATTTTTAGCCAGGTTCGCGAATTCGCGAAGCAATCACGATCTTGCGACCCGCGCTCATGAATTCGCGAAGCAATCAAGATCTGGCGATCCGCGTTCTCAAACGTTTTCAAGAGCTTAGCTTTGGCCCTCGCATTGCCATATGACAGGACGGGGCAAGCCTTACAGAACGTGACTCTGGAGTTTCACCCCCTCGAAAGAGGGCACAAGTAAGGGCTCGAATTCGATGGGCAACAAAATTGAACGACAAGGAGAATGAAAAATGAACACCGCAAGCTTTTCACGAACGATCCTACGCAATCTGCTGGGCGCAGGCATTATCTGCACGGCCTTCGCTCTCGTTACGAATGCGCAGGTGCAAACTCAGACAGAAGTAGAAAATGGATCGCCGAGACGGGCAGTCGACGTCCGGCGCGGCCAAGTAGTTTACGTTTCCGGCAACGAAGTCGTCATCAAGGGAGATGATGGGCTCCTCAGGGATTTCCCCAATGTTCCAGATAGCGCGCGGGTCACCGTTGATGGCCAGCAGCTTTCGGTTCATGATCTTCAACCAGGCATGACCATCGAGCGGACCACGATTACCACGACAACGCCGAAAGTCATCACCACCATCAACTCCGTGACCGGCACCGTGTGGGCCGTCACCCCTCCCATCTCCGTCATCCTCACACTGGAAGACGGCAAAAATCAGGAGTTCAAGATTCCGGACGGTACAAAATTCACGGTCGACGGACAACCGACCGATGCATTTTCTCTGAAGCCGGGCATGAAAGTCTCGGCCACAGCCGCCACGGAGGTTCCTGAAACCGTGGTTACAAAGAACGTTACGACTACGGGGGAAATGCCACCGCCCCCTGATGTGGCGCTCCTCATCATCGAAGTGCCGGTCGCTCGCACAGAGACAGTCCCCCCAGCTCCGGTAGACCTGGACCCTGCTCCGGCCGCTCCGGCGGACCCTGCTCCTACGCAGCTACCCAAGACGGGAAGCTCATTGCCGCTCGTCGGATTGCTCGGCGGACTATTCTGTTCTCTGGCTTTTGGGCTGAAGGCGACACGTGCTTTTAGCACTTGCCCGGTCGTTTCTCGAAACCGGCCGCTTTGAGGTTCCGCTTCATTGCCCGTGGGCAGGAAGGGAGCCTTTGATAGCGCCTCGCTGGGCGGGCTGCACCTGCCCAGCGGGCGGATTTCGGCTTGAATCGATCGAGCCAAAGTGATAACTCTGTTGGGTCCCGACGAAATGCAGTCCATTGTGAAGATCGGTAAGGAAACAACCGTACGTTGCTACTTCCAAGCATCACTTGTTCTGGCCGCGCTGACGGGATTCAAGCTTCAAGGGTTTGCAGGTCTTACGCCAGCGGCCCGGCTGATCATCGTGAAACACAGGAGGTTATCTTTATGAAACGATATTCAGGGATTTTGTTGGCCTTTTTCGTCGGGGCAACCGGCCTATACGCGCAGAACGGGCCAGAAGCGCAGCAACCGAACCAAGTGCCGATTTACCGGGTCGAGGTCGTGGCACGAACCATTAAAGCCATCAACTACCGCCATCGGAGTGGTGAGACCAGGGTCGACTTCCTCGGCACCAGCCTAATGCCCGCAGCGAGCGGCGAGGCTCATGTACAGAGCAAGCAAGGCGCCATCGAAGTGGACGCAAGGTTCAGGCACCTGCAAGCGGCCAACCGCTTCGGCCCTGAATACATGACTTTCGTCCTGTGGGCCATCAGCCCGGAAGGCCGCCCCGTTAACCTGGGAGAGGTCTTGCCTGACCGCAATGGGAACGCGAGTCTCGACGTGACGAGTAACCTGCAAGCGTTCGGCATGGTCGTGGCCGCCGAACCCCACTTTGCCGTGACGCAACCGAGCGACGTGGTGGTGATGGAGAATTTCGTCACCAACGACACGAACGGAACCATTGAAGAGGTCGATGCCAAGTTCGAATTGCTGAGAAGGGGCCAATACACGGCGAGCGTGAATCCAGCTGAACTGACCCCGATGAACGTCGATGATAAGACTCCGATTGAAATTTACGAGGCGCGCAATGCCGTCCGCATTGCCAAGTGGGCGGGGGCGGAAACCTATGCGGCGGACACGCTCAGCAGAGCGGAGGTGGACTTGCAGAACGCCGAAAGCCTCTATGCCAGCCAGGGCGATCGGAAAGACTCCATCACCGACGCCCGTGAAGCGGCGCAGACGGCTGAGGACGCGCGCCTGATCACCGTCCGCAAAATGATCGCGGAGGAACAAGCGCAAACCCGTGAGAATGCCGCCGCGGCCGAAGCCCAGGCTGCCCAGGCGCAAGCCCAGGCTGCCCAGGCCCAAGCCCAGTCCCAAGCCGACGCGGAGGCCGCGGCCCGGGCTAAAGAACAAGCTGCACAAGCCCAGCAGGCGAAGGCCCAAGCCGACGCCGCCAAGCAAGCCGCCCAAGCGCAGGCGCAGCAAGCGCAGTTGCAGGCCGCCCAAGCCGAAAGAGATAAAGCGGCAATGCGCTCCAGACTCCAGCAAGAATTGAACACGGTTCTCCAGACACGCGATTCCGCGCGCGGACTGATCATGAACATGTCGGATGTTCTCTTCGAGTTCGGCCAATATACTCTGAAGCCCGAGGCGCGTGAGAAGCTGGCCAAAGTCTCGGGGATTTTGCTCTCTTTTCCGGGGCTCACCCTCGAGGTCGATGGTTACACGGACAATGTCGGCAGTGATGAATTCAACCAAAAGCTTTCCGAGGAGCGCGCTGGCGCCGTTCGCGATTACCTGGTGTCGCAGGGAGTTCCGGACAGTTCGATCACCACAAAAGGCTTCGGAAAAACCAACCCTGTCGCCACCAACGACACGCCTGCGGGGCGACAGGAGAACCGCCGGGTTGAGCTCGTCGTATCGGGCGACTCCATCCAAGCCCAAACGAACACCCCCGCGGCAGGTGTACACTAGGATGGAAAGATAGCAGCCGGGCTGGCGCAGATCTTAATTAGGGGTTCAGATATGCAAATTCTGGTTGTGGGCGCCGCACGGGAACAATCACCGAAGCCCCTTTTCGATTATCTCTTCGGCCGGTTTGGCCGATGGGCGGTCCCTCGAGTTGGAACGAGGGTGCGGCATTGAGACGAAAAAAGGTCGGGCAGAGTATTCTTGTTGTATTGGCAGCATGGTTGGCCGCCACGACGGCGGCGCGCCCTGCCAGAAGTTTGTCGGAAGGGCTTGACGCACTCCCGCCAAACATCGCAGCGCTTTACAATGCCGGGCAGTATCGCCAGGCCGCAGAGGCGCTGGAAGCTGCAATCGAACAAAATCCGAGGGACGCCTCTCTTCCTTATTGGCTCGGCCGTTGCTTTTTTGAGATCCGCGACTATAGCCGCTCGATCTCGAGTTTGGAGGGCGCTGTTAAGTTGGATCCTGAGCGCTCCGCGCATCACGATTGGCTGGGCCGGGCGTGTGGTCGCAAAGCCGACGAGAGCAGCCATTCCAATATGGTTTCCGCTCTTTCCCTGGCGCGCCGGACCCACCAGGAATTTGAGGCCGCGGTCCGGCTGGATGCCACCAATATCAATGCTCAGCGCGACCTCATTGCTTTTATGGCGAGTGCTCCGGGCAGCCTCGGAGGTGGGGAAGAAAATGCCCTGGCGCAGATTCGCGCCCTTTCGGCCGTGGACCCGGTGGAAGGGACATTGGCCTTGGCTGATCTTTATGCCGTGGAGAAGAAGTTCGCGCAGGCGAGCGCGGAATATCAGAAAGTCCTCGCCTCGGCGTCCAACCACCTCGACGCTTATCTCGAAGCTGCGGATTACTATCGCGATCGGGGCGACTCCCAGCCTATGGAGCAAGCCGTCGAGGCCGCCGCGAAGATCGCCCCTACAGACCGCCGGCTCAGCTACTACCGCGGGGTTGCGTTGGTCTTAGAAAACAAGGATCCAACGGTTGCGGAGAATGATCTTCGCACCTACCTCAACACCGTCCCCGACAATTCCGAACTCCCCGCTCACTCCTCGGCCTACGAGTGGCTTGGAAAGCTCTATGAAAATGAAAAGAAGCCTGACTTGGCGGCCGAGCAGTATAAGGCGGCTCTCGCTCTCGACCCGCAGAACAAGGCCCTGCGGGAGGCTTTGAAGAGAGTGCAAGAAAGGTAGCCAGTCTTCCTCAGGCGAAGACTGATCTCATGCGCCGCAATCAATGGCTCCCACAGCCGATCGGAGGCAAACCCGGAGAGGTCGAATCAGGCCTAAAACTCGGGTAACTTATGTCAATCTTCACAAAGCGAGGCATGCGGGGGTTGTCGCTGTGCCTCCTGCTTGCCCTCATCAAAGGAGGCTGAATTTGCAAAACCTAGTCGCTGTGTTTCTGTGTGTAAGTCTGAGTGGGGCGGCGCTGGCTGCGGAAGGAGGCCGGGAAGCCGAACGACTAGAAACGGCCACCGAGGTGATCGACGAAATCATGGGAACGCCGGAAAAAGGAATTCCCCAGGACCTGCTCAATAAAGCAGTTTGCGTGGGAGTGATTCCTTCGGAAATAAAGGTGGCGTTCGGAGTCGGTGGCAGCTTCGGTCGAGGGGTGCTGGTCTGTCGTCGGGGAGGGACCGGCGCCTGGGGCGCGCCTTCGATGTTTACTACAGGGGGTGCGAATTTCGGATTTCAAGTGGGCGGGCAGGCTACTGACTTCGTCATTGTGGTAATGAACGCCAAAGGAGCGCAAAAGCTGCTGCAAAGCAAGGTGGAGCTGGGTGCGGACGCTTCCGTGGCAGCGGGCCCGATAGGCCGAACGGCGGCGGGGGCCACCGACGCGCAAATGCAGGCGGAGATGCTGACCTACTCCCGCTCGCGCGGGGTCTTCGCGGGGGTCTCACTTGAGGGGCAGGTCGTGAAGCAGGACAACAACGCCAACGAGCGCCTGTACGGTCACAAAGTGGATCCGAAGGATATTCTCTTCAGGGATACTGTACCCCCTCCCGCAGCGGCCAGCGCCTTGGACACCACGCTGACGAAGTACTCGCCGCGCGGGGGTGAAAAGATTCTGTTGAAGTAAACCTTCCACGAAAGCCGCAGACCCCGAGACTGGGGTCAGCGCCACCGCCGACGGCTGAACTTGGCGAAAGGCATCCCTTCTCGCTTCCGCCCCGTGCTTGCGACCTGACCATCAGGACTGGGGTGTGCACTTGCGGGCCACGGTAATTCCTCGTAATATGGAGCATTCGCCTCATCATTGTCCTCCAAATGAAGGCCGGCATCGGGCAGGCATAACGCTGGTTTGCTTGACGTGCCCACCCAAAGGGAGAGAACACCATGGCCAGCCCGCTTTCTGTTGAGCCTGCTCAGCACGTTCCATTCCCGGTGGAGGCCGGATCTCCCCATCCGTTGGGGGCTACGGTTTCACCTTACGGTGTGAATTTCTCACTTTTTTCCTCGAATGCGACAGGCGTCGAGCTGCTGCTCTTCGCGGCTCACGGTTCGGCGGAGCCCTTCCAAACGATTCGGTTCGATCCTTATGTCAACAAGACCTTCCATTTCTGGCACGCCTTTGTGCGCGGGCTGAAACCGGGCGTGCACTACGCGTATCGTGTCGACGGCCCCTCGGACTCCGCCGGGCAGCGATTCAACCGAAACAAGGTCCTGATCGACCCTTACGCCCACGGCAATTCTGATGCTCTTTGGGTTCGCGACAGCGCCTGCACGCCGGAGGATAACCTGCGGACGTCCATCCGCTCCGTGGTCGTCGATGCTTCCGGCTATGATTGGGAAGGTGACGCGCCCCTCAACCGGCCGATGGCGGAATGCATCATCTATGAAGCGCATGTCCGCGGCTTCACGCAATCTCCGACTTCGGGGGTTCGGCATCCCGGGACTTTCGCCGGCCTCGTGGAAAAGATTCCTTATCTTAAGGCCCTCGGCGTCACAGCCGTAGAGTTGCTTCCCATCTTTGATTTCGACGAGACTGCGGTGCTCAGAGTCGTCGACGGGAAGCCCCTCCACAATTACTGGGGGTACAGTACGATAGGCTACTTTGCGCCGCAGTCCTTCTATTGCCTCCACCCCGAAAGCGGCGGCCATTTGCGCGAATTCCGCGATTTGGTCAAGGCTCTACACAAGGCGGGGATGGAAGTCATTCTCGATGTGGTCTTCAACCACACGGATGAAGGCAACCACCAGGGACCGACATTTTCTTTCCGGGGCATCGATAACCGCTCTTACTATTTGCTGGTGCCTTGGGACCTGCAATATTACATGGATTACTCCGGGTGCGGGAACACCGTCAACTGCAATCACCCCGTTGCCTCGAAGATGATCGTCGAGTGCCTCATATATTGGGTTCAGGAAGCCCATGTGGACGGCTTCCGCTTCGACGAAGGGTCCATCCTCTCGCGCGGTGAAGATGGCGCGCCTGCCGCTCATCCCCCGCTGGTTTGGAATATCGAGTTGAACGAATCCTTGGCCGACACGAAGGTGATTGCGGAGGCGTGGGACGCTGCCGGCCTGTACCAGATCGGGCATTTCCCCGGCGACCGCTGGGCCGAATGGAACGGCCGCTATCGCGACGACGTCCGCCGCTTCGTGAGGGGCGATCCCGGGCTCGTGGGCGCCGTCGCCTCGCGCCTGGGTGGTAGCGCTGATATTTATCAGGAACGGGGCGGGTCACCGATGAATAGCGTAAATTTCGTGACCTGTCACGACGGTTTCACCCTCAACGACTTGGTCTCCTTCAACGATAAGCACAACGAGGCGAACGGCGAATGCAACCGTGATGGCATCAACGATAACCTGAGCTGGAACTGCGGTGCGGAGGGCGATTCCGATGATCCGTGCATCGACTCACTCCGCGACCGCCAGGTGCGCAACTTTATGGCCATTCTGCTGCTCTCGCGCGGCGTTCCCATGTTTGCGGCCGGCGATGAGGTCCGGCGGTCGCAGCAAGGCAATAACAACCCCTATTGCCAGGACAACGAGATCAGTTGGTTCGACTGGAGTCTGGTGAACAAGCACGCCGATTTGCTGCGCTTCTGTAGGAGTATGATTCGCTTCCGGAAGATGCACCCAGCACTCTGGCGCGATCAGTTCTTCAATGGCGCGGTGAACGAGCGCGGCTTAAAGGACGTAGCGTGGCACGGCACGAAACTCGACAGTCCCGGATGGGACGATGCCGGCGCGCGCGCCCTCGCCATGACGCTGGCAGGTTTTGGCGGAGACGGCGACTTGCACGTCATGTTCAACATGTTCTGGGAAAGCCTGGATTTTGAACTTCCCGTCGTGCCGGGCAGACGTTGGCTCCTGGCCCTGGACACCGCCCAACCTTCGCCCCACGATATCGCCGACCCCGGCTCTGAGCCTGAGGTACTTGGGAACACGCATCGGGTCCAGCCGCGCAGCGTCGTAGTCCTGGTGAACCGGGCGTGAGAAAATCTTATCGTTCTCACCATCGTCCGCCTGCCGAACCACGCCGCTGATTGTCGCGGATCAGTTTTCACGAAGTTCGCGAATTCACGAACGAATCGTGATTTGTTGGTCCGAATACTCCAATGTTGTCAGTAGCTTACGTGTGGCCTCCGCATTGCTGTATAGCAGGATGTAGTTCCGAAATCATCATGTAAGAAAGCAAATGGAACACATGGGGAGGACCGCATGAGCGCCGCTGTGGATTTGGCCAAGCACGATAAGCTCGAGTCCCGGATTAGAACCGCTGAGGCGAAACGGAAGACATGGAAATGGCGCGGTGAAACCGCGAAAGCGGAGATCGAGCTGAATGTGATCGCAGAGCTGCTCACACAGCAGCTTTCCATCGTCAAGAAGCTGCGGGGACTGGAGGAGTCGGGCGGTGGGAGCTGGCGGCAGATGGCCTCAAACCATGGATCACAAACCTCAAAAAGGTGGCCAGGGGGGATCGAATCAGCGGTGAAGGCAAACTGAACTGCGGGGGTACACGTGAGATTCGTCACCGCCTTCGACAATCAACCCTTTGGCAGCAGCCCAGAATTCAACAAGAGGAGAGCCGCCAATGACTGATGTGTGGATATTTCAAGCCAGCCCGGGGATGATCCAACACTGGGGATGGTTCCTCGCGTTTGGCATCGTGTTGGTGGCGCTGGGCATCGCCGCAATTGTCAAGTCCACCACAGCCACGGTGGTGTCGGTGTATTTCTTTGGATGGCTGCTTGTGGTGGCGAGCATCTTCGAGTTTGTCAGTGCATTCATGGTCGGCAATTGGGCAGGGTTCTTCGTGCACCTGCTCATCGCGCTTCTCTTCGGAGTAGTCGGCGTACTGATGCTGGTGAAACCGGTGCTGAGCGCCGAAGAATTGACGCTTGTGATGTCGGCATTCTTTCTCATCGCCGGACTGTATCAATTGATCGTCGCGTTGTGGGCTCATCTGCCGGGTTGGGGATGGCAGGCCCTGAACGGAGTCATCGCAACGGTCATGGGCGTTCTCATCCTGTTGGGATGGCCGTCCACCGGGCTTTGGGTGATCGGTCTTTTCGTTGGAATTGAGCTGGTCTTTTACGGCTGGGCCTGGATGGCGCTGGCCATTACCATGCGCAAGGTGTGACCGCAGGACGAAGGGCGGCCGGGCGGCAGTCATTAATAGCCCGGCCGTTCAAGGGAGCGGGGCCACAAGAATTCCGAGTGGGGAGCTAGGGATGAGATCCACCCAAGAACCAGAATTACCCGAAAACAAAGGCGCCACCTCAAGCGGTGGGCTCCGATGGACGTCCGTGTTGGACGATAGCGCGTTGCCAGAGGGACAAATGGCGCCCGTCTATCCACTGGGAGTGAATGTCGTCCTGGCGCGGGTCGGCGGCGCAGTCTTCGCCGTTTCCGGCAAGTGCCCACACATGGCGTGTCCGCTGTTCATGGGAAGGCTGGAAGGTTACACGATCGTCTGCCCATGCCATGACTGGCGTTTCGACGTTCGAACCGGCCGGTTCCTTAATGCGCCGGAACTTGGCCTCACGGTCTACCCCACAAAACTCGACGCGGGCAAACTGTTTGTCAACCTCGGCTGAAAGGAGAAGGCATGAAAAAAGTCACCCTCTATACTCTCTCAACTTGTCCCTGGTGCCACAAGGCGAAGAAGTTTTTCACTGAGCGCAACATCCCTTTCACTTACATCGATTACGACCTCGCCGACGAGGCGACCCAGGAAAAGATTATGCAGGAGCTCGATGCCGCCGGCGTCACTGGCTTCCCATACGCCAAGATCGGCGTCGAAGTCATCTCGGGCTACCAGCCGGAACGCTATGCGAGCGCGCTGAAATCGTGAGGAGGGGTTGAATGGAAGCTGAATCAAGGAAAAAGGCGCTTCACTACTTCTTCGCTAAGGTCGTCGAGCCGTTGGGCTTCAAGTTCACGCCTGACGCGGAGTTGGTGGATTTTCTGCTCGATCAGGAGGTGACGCTGGAGGGCAAGCACGGCGTCCCCTTCTGCCCTTGCCAGCCGTTGCGCCACGACCGCGCGCGGGACATGCAAATCGTCTGCCCCTGCATTCCCTTTCACCGGAAACATTTCGACGCTATCAAACGCTGCTGGTGCGGCCTGTTCGTGCACAAGGATGTTATCGACCCGGACAGCCTGCCCCAACTTTCGCCAAAGGATGTGGACCTTGAGTGACAAATTCATTCGCGCCATACGCATCGATGAGATCGCTCCCGGCGGGATGAAAGCCGTAGAGCTCGCTGGACACGAGATCGTCATCTGCAATTGCGACGGAACTTACTACGCCATCCAGCGACGCTGCGGACACATGAATGCCCCGCTGGAAATGGGCACGCTCGACGGCAAATTCGTCACCTGCCCCATGCACTGCGCGCAGTTCGACGTCAGCACCGGTAAGGCGCTCTCCGGCCCGGTTCCAGCGGACCTGGGGAACGAAAGCCTTCCGCCCAGACTGGCCGCATTCTTGCAGCACGTCGGAGCCCTGATGAAGGACATCCGCACGGAATCCCTCCGCACCTACGAAACGAAAGTCGAAGCCGGGTGGATCTACGTCGCGCCGTGATTCGCACGTTAGTGCGAATCCATGTGCAGAGAAACGGAGTGCAATAGCATGGGGGGTATGATCCCATTATCGGACGCATCTCGACAGCCCGTGAATTTCCCCGCCGCCACCACGGCAATCATCATCGCCAACGCGGTCGTCTTCGTCATGGAACTGGTAGGTGGTGAGCCATTTGTAATGAGGTGGTCGATGACCCCGGCCAATGTTGTCGCCGGCCACGACTGGATTACCATCTTTACGTCGATGTTTATGCACGCCGGCTGGATGCACATTATCGGGAACATGGTGTTCCTGTGGGCGTTTGGTCCGGAAATCGAAGATTCCATGGGTCCGCTGGTGTACGTGGTATTTTATCTGCTTAGCGGTCTGGCGGCTTCGCTGGCGCAGACTGCTCTCATGCCCCATTCCACGGTTCCCAATCTGGGCGCCAGTGGCGCGATTGCGGGTGTGATGGGCGCCTTTATAGTCACCTACCCTCAGGATAAGATACGTACCCTGCTTATGTTGGGCTGGTTCATCGACGTTACTCGTATTCCCGCGGCGCTCTTGATCGGACTCTGGTTTGTCATTCAGCTTTTCAGTCAGGTCGGCGCCGTGGCAAGCGCACAGGGGGGCGGTGGCGTCGCTTATGCGGCTCACGTTGGCGGCTTCCTTTTTGGCGCGGCCACCGCAAGATTGTTTGAGGGTTCCCGGAGGCCCTCCTAATAGGAAACCTGGTCATGTCTTCCAGCGCTGCTGAAACCCCAGTCGCGATTGGCTGGACGGCACTGGAAGCCGGTTGGAAGGGACGCCCCTTGGGCGATGCAGCAGAATTGGTGAGGTGAAGTAGCCATGATGCGAAGAGTCATACCTGCGGCCACATTGCTAGTCTTGGTCGCAGCGGCTGCCCTGCCCGGCTTCTCTCAGTCGAACCCTGACCTGCAAACGTTCTTTCGGCAGGATATCGGCCTGAGTGAGGATCAAATCGCCGCCATCCAAAGCGGACAGGCGGTGACGAAGGCCCTCCCGCCCCGTACCCCGGCCGAGGTCTTGTTGTTTGGCGCGGTTTACATCCACGCTGCTCCGGAGGCCTACTTCCAGCTTGCCCGTAATTTCGATCGCCTTCGTAAGGTCCCGAACTTTTTGGCGCTGGGGGTGTTCACCGACCCTCCGCAGCTCTCCGATTTGAAGGGTTTTGCCTTCGACAGCGATGAGATCCAGGCCTTGCAGAGTTGCGAACCCGGCAACTGTGAGATTCAGATGCCCGCGACCTCCATCGACGAGCTTCACCGATCCATCAATTGGTCTGCCCCCGACGTGGACGACCAAGTGAATCAACTCCTCCAGAAGACCGCATTGGACCTTCTGCTTTCCTACCAGAGCGAAGGCAATAAAGCTCTGGGGGTTTATAACGATAAGCGGGACCCGACGGCGGTGCCTGAACAGTTCGCCTACCTCCTCAGTTACGGCAAGGCCTTATCAGAGCACGAGCCGGATTTCTACCACTACCTTCTCGTCTATCCCCGTGCGAAGCCCGCGAACTACGAGGACACGTTCTATTGGGCCAAGGTAAAATTCGGATTGAAGCCGACGTTGCGCATCGTGCACATGGTGACCATGCGCGGCGCCCCTGCCGACCCTATAGCAAATGCCATTGCTGAAAAGCAGCTCTATTCGAGCCACTACTTCGAGACCGCCTTGGATCTTTCTATCTGTGTTCGCGGGGCTGACGACCCGCAGCAACCCGGCTTCTATCTGATCAAGGCCACGGGTTCCGAGCAGGCGGGTCTGAGCGGCCCCAAGGGATCAATCGTTCGCAAGGCCGCGGTGGGCAAGTCGGTTTCAGGTCTCGAAAAGGCCCTCATGGCCATCAAGAAAAAGTTGGAAAGTAACCCCTAGACCTCAGTAAATCGGCCACTACGCCACAAAAACTCGGAATGTGGCAAGTTGATTTGTTTTTGATGTGCCGGTAGCTCATTGCGATGTGCAGGATGAAACAGCTTGCTCCCAAAAGCAATTTCCTCCTTCCCTATGCCGGGATTCTCGCCGCTCTGGCTTTTGCCATTCCTCCGCTGAGGGCGCAGCAACCACTTCCGTCCGCTGCGCCTCTCGAACCTCAGGCACAGCAAACCTTACTCTCGTCGTCGCCGCCCTCCGCTAACCCGAAAGAAAAACCGAAGGCGCCGGACTTAACGACTCATGAACAACAGACCGGGACGTCCAACGAGCGCCTTTTCTGGGTTCTTCCCGATTTTTACCTTATCGAAAACGCCAAGAGCCTTCCTCCACTCAGCGTCGGCGCTAAATTCAAAGCCTGCACGCGCAGCTCCTTCGATTACGTCGAATACCCCGTGTACGGCATGCTTGCCGGTATCAGCCAGGCGGAAAATGCCGAGCCGGGTTTCGGCCGGGGTGCCGCAGGCTACGGCAAACGTTACGGCGCGGCCTTCGCCGACGGCACCATCGAGAGCTACATGACTGGCGCTGTCCTTCCTTCGATTCTGCGGCAGGATCCTCGCTACTATCAGCTCGGCAAGGGAGGCTTCTGGCGTCGCACCGGCTACGCCGTCAGTCGCATCTTCGTTACCCCCGCCGATTCGGGAAAGATTCAGTTCAACGCTTCCGAAATTATCGGCAGCGCTCTTTCCGCCGGCATTTCCACCTACAGCTATCATCCCACCGACCAACGTACGGTGCGGAATACACTGAGTGTGTGGGGAACGCAAGTCGGCTACGACACGATTTCGATTGTCTTTAATGAATTCTGGCCCGACATTCGCCGCCATTTCAGCAAGAAGTGACGCATCGCGGGGCCGCAGCCCGCGCGCCCGGTGATTACGCTGGGCCGGGAATCGACTTTCGGCTGCGACGACAGGATTGCGTGCCGGCGCCGTCATTTGAAGGTATGATTCGGGACGTACGGAAGTGTTTCGGACTACAACGTTAACTGATGAAGTGCATCACAGTGAATTGCGCCAACTGCAAGTGGGCTGGCAACACAGGCGGGGGCCGTCGCCGCGATCCCTGCACTGCACGCGCTTGACATGATGATGTATTCAAAGACGGATACTGCCGGACCGGGGACCTCGATGGATTGCCGGGGTCTGATCTTCAACATCATGCGCTATTGCCTGCACGACGGCCCGGGCATTCGGACTACGGTCTTCTTCAAAGGTTGTCCCCTTTGCTGCTGGTGGTGTCACAACCCCGAAGGCCTGACGGCCCAGCCCGCTTTGATGTTTTTTGGAAACCGCTGCATGCTCTGTGGGGAATGCCTGGAAACATGCCCGCATGGAGCGATTGTGCAAGAAGATGGCGTAATGAGAACCACTTCTGCCTGCCGTGCGTGCGGCACCTGTGTGGACGCGTGCGCGGCAGGCGCCCGTGAACTGGCCGGCCACCGGATGACCGTGCCGGAAGTCCTCGACGAAATCGAGAAGGATCGCCTTTTCTGGGATGAGTCAGGAGGAGGGGTAACTTTCTCCGGTGGAGAACCGTTCCTGCAGCCGGACTTTCTCGAGTCTCTGCTGGACGCTTGCCGGGCGCGCCAGATCCACGCGGCTGTCGAAACTTGTGGTTATGCCAAACGGGACTTGTTCCTGCGACTCTCCAGCAAGATCGATCTGATCCTCTTCGATTTGAAACTGCTTGATTCCGAGAAGCACCGCGCGCATACCGGCCAAGGCAACGAGTCCATTCTGGCCAACCTCAGGGCCCTCACCCAGGCGGGCCGGGACGTCATTGTACGATATCCTGTGATTCCAGAAGTCAATGGTGACGAGGAGAACGTAAAGCAGATGATCAAACTGTTGGCGTCCCTCGGCCTCAGGCGTATCCACCTGCTTCCCTTCCATCAGACGGGCGCGGATAAGTACCACCGCCTCCGCTTGCCCAACCGCGAGATCGGGAACGACGGCTCCCTCACGCCCCGGGTGGAACGCATCGCGCAGGAGTTCAGCGGACATGGATTTGAAGTCAGGATTGGAGGGTGACCATGAACGAACGGGTGGCGAAACTGCGGCAGGAGAGTCTGGACACCCAGCCCCGGTTGTCCACCGAGAGGGCGGTTCTGGTGACGGACTACTACCGGAACACCCGGACCGTTTCCGTTCCGATGCAGCGCGCCGAGGCCTTCCATTATCTGATGGAACACAAAACGATCTGCATCGGCGACGACGAACTGATCGTCGGTGAACGGGGCGCAAGTCCAAAAGCAACGCCGACTTTCCCTGAACTCTGTTGCCACACGCTGGAAGATTTTGAGATCCTCCGGACCCGCCCCAAGATCTCGTACGCTGTCGACGACGCCGCACGCCGCGCCCAGCAGGATCAGGTGATCCCCTTCTGGCGCGGACGTTCGATGCGCGATCAGATTTTCAGGGAGATGTCACAAGAATGGAAGGACGCCTACGAGGCGGGCATCTTCACAGAGTTCATGGAACAGAGGGCCCCGGGCCACACCGCCCTGGGTGATGTCATCTACCGAAAGGGCTTGCTCGACCTGAAGGCTGACATCCAGACGAGTCTCGACCGCCTCGACCTCCTGAACGATCCCGATGCCTGCCGAAAACAGGAGGAGCTTCGGGCGATGTCGGTTGCGGCCGACGCCGTGCTTCGGTTCGCCGATCGGCACGCCGCTAAGGCTCTGGAGATGGCAGCTCACGAGACCAACCCACACCGGAGGCAAGAATTGGAGCGAATCGCCGAGGTCTGCCGCCAGGTGCCTGCCCATGCGCCACGCGATTTCCGGGAGGCGCTGCAGGCTTACTGGTTCATCCACCTGGGCGTGGTGAGTGAGTTGAATACATGGGATTCATTCTGCCCGGGCCGGCTCGACCAGCATCTTTATCCTTTCTTCCGGAGCGGGCTGGAAGCAGGAACGCTCACGCGCGAGAACGCACGGGAACTGCTCGAGTGCTTCTGGGTTAAGTTCAACAACCAGCCGGCTCCTCCCAAAGTGGGTGTCACCGCCGCCGAAAGCGCCACCTACACGGACTTCGCCAACATCAACAATGGCGGGCTGAAAGCCGACGGCTCGGATGGCGTCAACGAGTTGACCTACCTGATTCTCGACGTCATCGACGAGATGCGCCTTCTGCAACCGTCATCCAATCTTCAACTCAGCAAGAAGAGCCCCGACCGATTCCTGCAGCGGGGACTGGAGATCGTCCGCAAAGGCTGGGGTCAACCTTCCATCTTCAACGCCGACGCCGTCGTGGAAGAATTGGTGCGCCAGGGAAAGGCCATCGAGGATGCCCGCGGCGGCGGTACGTCCGGTTGCGTGGAAAGCGGCGCCTTCGGAAAAGAAGCTTATATCCTCACCGGGTATTTCAACCTCCCCAAGGTTTTGGAAGTTACTCTCCACAATGGCTACGACCCGCGCACCGGCAAGAAGGTGGGAATCGAGACCGGCGACCCGCGCGGTTTACAGACCTACGACGACCTCTTCTCTGCGTTCCAGAAACAGTTACATCACTTCGTCGATGTCAAGGTGCGGGGCAACAACATCATCGAGCGCCTATACGCTGCGTACATGCCCGCCCCATTCCTGTCGATCCTGATCGGCGATTGCATCGCCCGGGGCAAAGACTACAACGACGGTGGGCCACGGTATAACACCACCTACATCATGGGCGTCGCGCCCGGCACCTGCACCGACAGCCTGGCCGCGATCCGCTTTCATGTTTTCGATCAAAAGCATTTGTCGATGGCCGATTTATTGCAGGCGCTGGACGTCAACTTCGAAGGTCAGGAGCGAACTCGTCTGCTGCTTTGGAATAAGACCCCCCGGTACGGGAACGACGACGAGTACGCGGATCGTATCCTGGCTGACGTGTTCAACGCCTTCTACGACGAAATCAATGGGCGGCCGAACACCAAAGGCGGCAGCTACCGGGTGAACTACCTCTCCACCACCTGTCACGTTTACTTCGGTTCCGTCACCGGGGCGACGGCTGACGGGCGTCAAGCGGGCGAGCCCCTATCGGATGGGATTTCACCCGTGCAGGGGGCTGACCGCCATGGCCCCACCGCGGTCCTCAAGTCCGCCTCCAAGATGGATCACCTGCGCACCGGCGGAACGCTCTTGAACCAGAAATTCACGCCTAAAGTCTTGGAGGGCCAGAACGGCATCGACCAGCTTGCGCACCTGGTCCGGGCCTATTTCAAGCTGGATGGCCATCACATCCAGTTCAACGTGGTCACCGCCGACACTCTGCGCGACGCCAAGGCCCATCCGGAAAAGCACCGCGACCTGATCGTCCGCGTCGCCGGCTACAGCGATTATTTCTGTGATTTGACCGACGCCTTGCAGGACGAAATCATCGCTCGGACCGAGCAGACAGATTTAGGCTAGACCATGTTTGCGGGGAGCGGAAAAGATTGAAAATATGGAGCCGGGTCTGTCACCCGCGCCCCGCTTCCCTTGCAGAGTCCGTAACTCTTCATAATCGCGAGACGGAGCAGATTAGTCTCTCCTTAAGGCCTCATATCTGTCAGCAATCCTTTGAATATCTGCTTCCACTTTCTTCGCTAAGGTCGCGAGCTCCTTCGATCTGGAACCGCGTGCAATCCAGTGGGCGGATTCCACGTCGCATCCTGTCAATTCTGCCAGATCAGCGTAGTGCTCGCGGATCAGCCTTTCTGCATCCTGCTGTGCCTCGCGGCTAGTCACGCGGTCGTAGACGGCCAGCAAATAACCTTCGGAACCCGTTCGTTCCAGCACGTTATCGATCGCATTCATCAGGTCCTCTACATCGTGGAGGTCCCTGAGGTCCGTTGCATTGGGAAGGTTCCTTTTTTTGAGGACTTCCAGCAACTTGTCAGTCTCGTCGATGTCGTGCTTGACGATCTCGCGATCTTTGTGAAGCCTGCTGAGAATATCGTCTACGTTGAGCACTTCGGCGCTCGTAAGCGAACCCGGCGGGCCTGAGTAAGGGACGCTCAAACCAGTTCCGGCCTTTACGTCGGGCAATGAGCCGCGATCATACGTCATTCTCTTATCTCCGGCTGCAGCCACAAGAGGCATGATGATGCAGAATAATGTAGCAAGGAGTTTCTTCATGGCATTTTCTCCTAAGCACGGATTCCGCTTAGTCCTGATGCGTGCTGCACATCGCGATGCTGCGTCTGTGGCCACAGTGGCAACGGTTCGGAGGATTTCCGATAAAGGGTCAGCACGGTGGGCACTCCGGTGTTCGCTCACCCCATGCTTCGATGGGGATTATTCACGTTAGTAGTTTGGGCGGATTTCTCAAGGCTTCAAGAGCACCAAAGTACTGTTACGCTAATCCGAACCGTGGGAGGACCCATTCAGGGACATGATCGCCGGCGCTCGCCAAGCCGGTTCACTGTTGCGTGGGCACGGAATGGCGCGTAGATTGATCGTATGTTCAGGTTGGAGCGACGGTTCCTTCCTCAACATCTTCGCGGCTCTCCTTGCGCTTATTTTGGCGGGACCGCAAGGGGCTTGCGCCTGGAGTCGCGAAGGCCATCAACTTATAGTAATTGTGGAAATTGGCCCGGCCACGGCGAATGGATTTCGAGCCCGGCGCGGCTGGGTCAATGTGCCGCCACGGTTTTTCCCGGGGGCTCGCGACCCAGAACGGTGCAGAAGGTAGGATCCCATCTTAGGGAGGTCCGATTGAGCAAACTCTTGGCATTACTCGTCTGTCTTGCGTCCTGCCTGGTTTCCAGCCCGTTGATCCTGCGCTCCGGCGAAACCCCGGCAAAGATCGAGGTCCAATGGGATCAGGTGCTCAGGGTATCGAAGACTTCCGTTTCGATTCAGGACTGCCCCGAACCCCCCTTGCGGCGTGGTCGCCCCACCCATGATCCGATCTACAAGGCGCTACGCGACCTCCACGCGGATTACGCCCGCCTGCAACCGTGGTTTTGTTATCCCAGGATGGTGGTTGCGGAGCTGAGGCCTCCGGAGAACGGTAAGACCTACTGGGACTTTTCCTTGATGGACGAATATACGGAAGACTTCATGCAGGCGACGGCAGGGCATCCGGTGGTTTTTGACTTCGGCACCATACCCGAGTGGATGTTCAAAACCCGGGCGCCGGTTACCTATCCCGCGGACCCTGACCAAATCGACTGGGATTACGAACAAGGCACGGAGCTCCGGGAGCCTACCCTAAAAGAAGTGGCAGATTACCAGGCCAGGCTGGTTGGCTGGTACACCCAAGGGGGTTTCACCGACGAGCTCGGGAAATGGCATGCTTCCGGACATCATTACAAAATCGGGTATTGGGAGATACTGAACGAATGCGACAACGAACACCAAATGAGCCCGACGCTCTATACTCGCCTCTATGATGCTGTCGTCGAGCGAGTCCGGCAAGTTTCACCGCACATGAAATTTATAGGGCTGGCGTTGGCGAATCCGGTTGTCAGCCCTCAGTATTTTCAATATTTCCTGGATCCCAAGCATCATAAACCGGGCATTCCCATCGATATGATTTCCTACCACTTCTACACGATGCCGGATTCGGATGAGACGCCGGAAACCATGCAGTACACGATTTTCGGTCAGTCCGACAAATTTCTGACCGCCGTCCGGTACATCGAAACCATCCGGCAGCAGCTCAATCCAGGCACAGGGACCTGCATTAATGAATTTGGATCGATGCTGCCTGACCCGAAAGCGCCCCAGCTTGCCCATCCCATCCCCGATTCTTACTGGAACCTGGCGGGTGCAATGTGGGCTTATACGCTCGCCCACTTGGCGGCGCTGGGAATTGATGTGGTCGGAGGCGCTGAACTTATCGATTATCCCGGCCAGTTCGCCTCTACTTCTTTACTCAACTGGGACACCGGCCAGCCCAACGCCCGGTATCGGGTTTTGAAGCTCCTGCATGACAATTGCACTCCAGGCGACAAACTGGTCGAAACCCACCTTGAATCGCCGTCTGTCTTTGCCCAGGCTTTTATGACTGCGCAGGGGGCACGAAAGATCCTGTTGGTCAACAAACGCGACCGCAGTATTGAACTGTCAATTCCCGGGGCAGAAGGGGGCCATGTCGAGGCCGTGGACCAAACTACGGGTTCATCCCCGCCGGCCACAAGCCGCTTGGCGGCCGATGGCGTGTCACTCCAAGGATTGGCGGTGGCCGTCGTTACTCTCAAGAAATAGATTGAGTGAAATGGCTTGGTGGACCTGGCATTCTGTCTACCGCCCAATCACCTCAAGGATTTCGGAGTCCGGCTCCGTCCAAGCCGCGGGCCCCGCGCGGCTCAACTTCCCGGTGGCATCATTCCAGTGCAGGTCGGTAATGCGGCTCTCCCCCTTCTCGTAGGCATAAGTTTTGCCGTCATCCTGATAGAGCCTGAAGTCAGCGTCGGCTCCGGGGTAAATGCGCACCTTGGCAATCCGCTGAACCTGGCTGGTGCTCTCGATGGTTTCACCCAGAGGCAGGATCGACCCGGCGCGAACCAAGAGCGGCAGCGTGTCAATGGGAGCATCGACTTGGATCGCCTGTCCGCCGTGGACGCGTTGGTTGGTCCAATAGTTGTACCAGTCGGCGCCGGCGGGCAGGTAAACCATGCGGCTGGTCGCGCCCTGTTCGGTTACGGGAGCAACCAGAAATGCCGGCCCCAACATGTATTCATCGCCTAAGTCCGAGACTTTCGCGTCCTGGGGAAAATCCATGAACAGTGCTCGCATGTAGGGCGCGCCTGTCTGGTAAGTATGGTAGGCCAGCGAATAGAGATACGGCAGGAGCTGGTAGCGCAGCTTCAGGTACTTCTCCAGGATGGGCTCCGCCTGTTTTCCGTAGGACCAGACTTCGTTGTAGAGGCGGCTGCCGTGGGTCCGAAAAATCGGGAGAAAAACGCCATATTCGAACCAGCGCGTGTAGAGCTCCGGATAATCATCGTATCCGCCCACGTTATCGCGCGCGTCGGAAGGATCGAGCAGCGGCGGGTGCGCCGGATGATGCTCCTTCGGCAAATACTGCCAGCCGCCGATGTCCTGTGTCCAATAGGCCAGGCCTGACGCGGTGAAGTCGAGCCCGGTGGGGATTTGGCGCTGGAGCGTATCCCAGGTAGGGTAAATGTCGGACGACCAGAACATGGTTCCGTTCCGCTGTGCGCCGAGATAAGCGTCGCGGGAAAGAATCAGGGCGCGATGATTCACATCACGGCGGAAGCCGTCATAGATAGCGGCGGTGTGAACTAAAGGGTAGATATTGAAATACCGCGTACCCGGCCCGGCAAAGAAGTAACTGCCATTGGGGGGCAGATCGGGCTCCGTTTCATCGGCCCAGATCGCATCAAAACCTTTACTGATGATGTTGTCGCGAATCGTCTCCCAGAACCAGCGCGCCGCTTGGGGATTGGTCGTGTCGATGTCGGAGCCCGCCCGGTCGTAGGGCAGGCCATCGGTAGGCGTACCGTCGGCGAGGTGCTCAAACCAGCCTTGCTTCAGCAGAAAATCATAGTAGCGTGAATCTTTGGTGAATCGCGGCCACACGCTGATCATGCTTTGGAAACCCATGCGGTGCAGCTCGCGATTCATGGCCGCGGGGTCCGGCCACTGGTCGGGAACAAAATCCATCTGTCCCATTTTTGTGAAGTAGAACCAGTCCACCACCAGGATGTCGGCGGGAAGATGCCGCTCGCGATATCCCTTGGCCACGCTCAGCAGCTCTTCCTGTGAGGCATAGCGCTGCTTGCACTGAATGTAGCCATAAGCCGCTTTCGGCAGCAGGGGCGTGGCGCCGGTCAGCAGGCGGTATCCCGTATAGATTTCGTCGAACCTGTTGCCGGCAATCACAAAGAAGGACACGCGGTCGCCGACCTCGGACGTCCAGCGCGTCTCCTCGTTGAATCCCGGCTCGATGACGGTTTTGGAGGGATTGTCCCAGATCATTCCATAACCGTAATTGGTCACCAGGAAGGGGACGCAGACGCTGGGCCCTCCGGTGGCGGTGTAGTTGTGCCAGCACTCGACGCGGTGTCTGCGATAATCGAGGAAACCTTCCTGATTCTGGCCGAGCCCATAGTAGTGCTCGTCATCGGGAGAGACGAAGCTGGCGCCAACCTCGTAGAACGGCCGATCGGAAGGGCGCTGGTCGTTCAACACCGCAGCGTTGCCGTCTTTGTGGTTGGGCACAGACATGGACCATCCCGTCAGGTGCAGCAGCGTCTTCCCTTCCGGTGCTCGGATGGAGATGTCGGCCCCGGGAGTGGAGCCGCGGAAGAATTTCGCAATGTCGATTTCGGTCGCCATCCGTTTGCCGGGACGAGTCGCCGCTACGCTGACGATCAGGCGAGAGGAGCGGTAGACGTCGCCTTGTTCAGATGGCTGGTGGGTCCAAGTCTCCGCCGTGGGAGTCGCCACGAAGCCATAGCCGGGCTTGTCCAGGGCGCGATCCTTCTTCAGGCTTAGTGATACGCGAACGATGTTTGGCGCGTAGGGCTCAAGCACAATCGTACTGCCGCCGCGATCCAAAACGACCGGTGAGGTCTGGGCATAGGCGACGCCGGCGCAGACTACCAGCAGCAGAATTATCTGAATAGCTCGGCCCAGAAGGCCAGTTGGAACTTGACGTTTCAGCGATTCCGAGGAAACGAAAATAGCCGAAGAAAGACTGTGACAAGACTGAGTTCCTCGCACTCTCGCACCTCCGTTACAGGCATAGGAATTTCGTCGGCGCGGATCCGGAAGGTCCTCGTCGCATTCAGCGCGTGCCACCGCGGGGTACTACTATTCCACTTGAGTCCCGCAGGGGCTCAAAAGGCTGCCGCTTGACTATAAAACAAAACCCGCCGTCAGTCTTGCACGGCGGGTTTGCAGAAATTAAGCGCAAGTTAAGCTAGGCGATCACCTTCCTCAAAGACAGGCCAATCAACCCCAGATCGTCGAACGCGGGTCGGTTGAACGCGAACGCAGGGTCGGCAACTGCCTGGCATTCTGCGCTGACAAGGGTAGTAGTGGCTGCTTTGAGGAATGCACTTAACAGAGACCACCGCCTTCCCGGTATATGAGCAGCGCGGGCCGCCGATTTTGCGGCCCACGTCTCTTCTGCCCCTCTCAGCGGAAAAGCCGCAGACCGCAACCCCGACGGTCTGCCGCTATGTGCTACAGGCTTCTCCTCAACGCTGCCAAACAGACTCCAGCCAGAAAGGTGCCAAACAAAAGCGGGGAAGAGGGTTCGGGTATAGGAGTAGGCGCTGGGATGTTTGGGCTGAAACCAAAACTGTAGTACTCAGAGAGAGAGGGGTCAGCAAATTCAAACAACGGATCCACTGCGGCGAACGCCTCGGAACCCAACGACCCGTCATACTCCTCGTGCCCGGGCGAACCAATAGCAGCCGAAGCGCCACCCATGTCTATGACGGTGGTCAAGTTTATCGTGAACGTGTCACCCTCAGAAGCATTAATCGCCAAAGCGGGGTAGATAGTGGCTTTCCCCGTACCGGAAACACTGGGGAGACCCGCAGACTGCGAGACCCCCGTGGTGTTATCGGTTATGCTAGCCGTTGCGTCGGCCTCACAGAGTGATGGGCCCCCACCCCAAGGCCACGTTTCGTTTTTGCAGTGGCCGGTGAGGGTTGGGATGAACAAGATTTGAATTGGACCACTGGGTGCCGGGGGGGCATTCGGCGCGGGCTCGATAGTCATAGAGAAAGTGACCTCGCCCTTAAACTTGAGATTGTCGTCCCCCTCCACCACGCCCTCTGACGCGAGTGCTCCTACCTTAATCTCGCCACTAGGGTACAGGACGCCATTAAACTCCGAGCTCGCTTTCACTTCGTCGCTATATGGCACGGATATTCCCCAAGCCGGAATGTACGCGTCCCCGTCGAATGCAACTACCCAAGGATAGTTGCCGGCCTTCGGGCCAAAGGTCGTTTTGCCCTCCTGAGCGTCGTTTGCAATGAAGGCCGTGGTAAAAAGTATGGGGCCACCTCGTGCCGAGGGGCAAATAATTGTGCATAAAACAGCAATCAGTGTCGTGAACAACAGAAACCTTCTTAAGTCTTTCATTCGGCCCTCCTGACAGGGCAAGGTAGTTTACCTTCCCTTTTCATGTTCGAATATAAGCTGGATAGATTTCCCCGCATACCAAATGTCAGCTAGCCGGCAGCACTCTCGGCCGCCCTGCGCTTGGTCGTGGGCCTCTCGTCTCGACAACGCCGCACCATCATGTAGGTGGGTTTTCTACGCATATAACTTTAGTAGCTTCACAGAATCGCGCAATGGCCCGAATGTGCCGATTCATCGGCATACTGTGCCGACTCAAACGGCACTAAAGTGCTATGTCAAAGTGTCCCCATTTGGTCGGGCATCAAACAAGGTAGCGCGACCACCGCTTTTGTGGTCCGCGTCTTTTCCGCCCCGGGATCGAGCGATTAAATTCGTGCGCGCGGATTGGAGGGCTTCCGACGCGGTCGACGATCCAACCGCAGCCTTCATTGGCAGATTCGCTGTAATCGGTTGAAGGCTCGCGCCAACAGGGGGAAATCAGGCTCGGTGAATCTCTCTCGCCGCCTGAGCAAGCACACGACGACAAAGCGATATCGATCGGCAAGAAAAGGACGCCGGAGTTTCGACACCGCGATAGACTACCGCACGGTGGCGATCATAGCTGCGGTAAAGACTCGCGCATGAGTCCTCTCCGTTGTAACTATCTTAACGGGAGAATTCTCCGTTTTCAGCTTACGCGAGACAGATTGATGGTGGCAACCACCCCCCTTGCCTCCCTTTAGGAGCGCCCCCAGAAGGAGCGTAAGCAGGACGACTCGCAATATGGTGTTCATGGTAGACATGAGAGAGTCTCCTTTTTGGCCGGGGCAGATTAACATCTCCCACAACCCAATAGGGTGTATATGATGTACTTATTCATTTGCTGCTGTTGAGCATATATAGTATTTGGGTAATCCGCTTGTCAAGCCCTTTTTGGTAGTGCGGAAGGAGAAATGGCCACGTCCATCGCCTTACCGCCAGAACCCGAGCGGCTGATTGCGAAGGCACTGCGGTCCGGCACCTTCCAGAATCCCGAAGATGTTATCCAACGGGGGCTGGAACTGCTCCACCACCGGGACGCGTCCCTCGCCGAGAACCGCCGGTGCCCAAAAGAATATTTATTCCTTGACATTGATATGTTAACTAGGGCTTAATATAAAGCCTAAGTGCGGAGTCCCGCGGTCTGGAGGCCTAGGCAGCCGCCAATACGTAAAAGGCACTAGGCTGAAAGCTGGCGACTGACGGTGGAGTGCTGAACGCGTTTTTTTGCGCGGTCGCTAGCCCCGCTGCTGGAGATAAAACACCGCCAGCGTAAGCTGCAAGCTGGAGAAAAAACACCGCGGCTAGCCATTATATGGTAGAAATTAAAAGGAGTTAGCTATGAATGGCGAAAATCTTGTAAAAATCTATGTCATTGAAATCAAGACACTTACTCTATTCCAGTGCTAGCCTAGCTAAAAAAACGCGGGGGGTAAAAATGAAGGATAGACCCATTATGTTATTGAAAACACATGTAGAAAATATGTCAGTTTTGTGCCTAGCCATTATGTTGATGAAAAATAAGGTAGTTAAAGTCTCTTAGCCATTATATTGATGAAAGCAAAGGAGAAATTCGTTGGACGCAGGGCTGAACAAAAAAGTCGAAAGCTGAAATCGCTACTCACGCAAAGGATGGAAGATTCCAGCCTGCGCGGTTCCCCAGAACGATTTACTGGATCTGCGGAGGAACCTTGCTCAGATCCTGGACGAACTGCCTCATCTCTTGGTGCCGGGTTTCGTCGTCCGGCGCTCGCAAAATGGAGGAGGGATGTACGGTGGCCATTACGCGTGGTGCGAGCGTAGACTCGATGAACTCGCCTCGATGCTGCGTCACACGAAAATCGCGTCCCAAAAGCGTTTGTGCTGCCGTCGCTCCAAGGCACACAATCACCTTGGGACGAATGGCCGCGATTTCCGCATCAAGCCAGGGCCGGCAAGCGGCGATTTCGGCGGCGTTGGGCTTTTTATGGATCCTCCGTTTTCCGCGCGGCTCCCATTTGAAATGCTTTACGACATTCGTAACGTAGACCTGCTTACGATCAATACCGGCCTCGGCGAGCGCCGTGTCCAATAGCTTGCCGGCAGGCCCCACAAAGGGGTGACCCTCCAAGTCTTCCTGGTTCCCCGGTTCTTCACCCACCAGCATAACTTTTGCGCTGGCCCGGCCTTCGCCGAACACGGTTTGCGTGTCATGCTTGTAGAGATCGCAATTTGTGCACTTTTTAGAAGCTTCTTGCAGCTCCGCGAGGCTGGCATTCGGCGGAACAATAAGATTGGACACAGGATTACCTCCCTTAAAGGAAGAGCGTTTAGCCACCTATATGGATGCATGGGGAGTCAAGAGTGGCTCATCAAGTCCTGTGGCGCCATCTTGACAAATATCGCGGCTTCGTCCAGAATTGTCGTTAGGCGAAGAAAAGGCGAAAGTCGCTGGGGCCTTTCCCCGCCCTGTGGAACCCCATGGCTCGAAATCTTCCGGCTTTGCGCTCGCAAATCGAATCAGTTCTTGCCCCACGCATTCCCGCGCCCTTCACGTCTTGCGACTCCCAGGCGGCAGAGACAGTTTCCGCTGGCATTCCGGCAACGGATGGTTTGACCGGAGGGTTGCCGCGCGGCGGAATCACCGAGATTTGCGGTCCAAGCTGTTCCGGCCGAACGAGTCTGCTGCTGGCAGCTTTGGCTTCTCGAACCGCCGCAGCCGAAGCGTGCGCTTTCATTGATGGACGCGACACTTTCGACCCGTATTCCGCGGAAGCGACCGGCGTGCAATTAAACCAATTACTGTGGGTGCGATGCCGGAACATCGATCAGGCCCTACGCGCCACAGATTTGGTTTTGCACGCCGGAGGCTTCGGCCTGGTTGCTCTGGATCTGGGCGACATTCCGCCGGAAGTAGTTCGTTATGTTCCGCTCAATGTGTGGTTCCGGTTTCGTCGAGCGGTGGAGCATACGCCGACAATCTTTCTCGTAATCGAACAGGAACCCCATGCCAAGACCTGCGCTTCGCTGGTTTTGCGGATGGAAACCGAAGCTGCGCATTGGTTGATGACGACCCCGGATGGCCAGGAGGTAATTCGTCATCCGCATGCGTGCCTATTTGCCGGCTCATTGTTGCGGGCGGAAGTACTTCGGAATCGGGTGCAGCCGGTGGGCGGCGCGTGTTTTGATCGCGGTTCTCCCTCGGTCACTTTGGAATCGCAATACCACCCAACTTTACCGGTGTCATTCCGAGCGCAGCGAGAAACCTCGCTCTGCGCTCGGGATGACACCGTTGCTGCAGTTTCTGGAGAGCGTGCCGCGCTAAAGCGCGCCTCTATGTAGAGCGAGCGACGTACTCGTCACTGGTCACTGCTTTTATGGCATTTGCTTCCATTTTCGTTCCCAATTTTATGGTGCAGGCGGTGGTGCGTTCGGAACCGGGCCTTCGCGATCGCGCACTTGCCCTTGTGGATGGTACCTCTTCCATCCAGACGGTTATCGGACTGAATGAGGCTGCAGCGAAAGCGGGAGTCAAACTCGCCATGACCAAGTCCCAAGCGCAGCAATTCGGCGAAATCGAAGTTCGTCACCGGTCGCGGACGCAGGAAAAGATCGCCCATGCAGCATTGCTGGATCTCGGCTGGTCTATTTCACCGAGAGTCGAAGATACGGCGGCGGATACCATCGTGCTCGATCTTGCCGGCCTCGCTGGCTTATTTGGCTCGGAGGAAAGTATCGCCGGAAAGCTTGCCGAAGGGGCAACACGCCTCGGGTTCACAACGCAAATTGCCACTGCTTCGAATCTGGATGCCGCCATTCTTGCGTCGCGGGCTTTCGCCGGAATTACCGTTATTCCTGCCGGGGAAGAATCCATCCGGATCGGGAAGGTGCCGGCTAGCGCCCTTTCGCCTTCGCCGGAGGTTCGGGAAACTCTGGAGCGTTGGGGCGTGCACACGTGCGCGGCCTTTGCGGCTTTGCCCGTTTTGCAGCTTTCTGAGCGGCTCGGACACGAAGGAGTTCGCCTGCATGAATGGGCGCGGGCCCGGAGCACGCGGGCGATGCTGCTGGCGCAGCCGGCGATTTATTTTGAAGAGGCGATGGAATTGGAACATGCGGTGGCCGAGATCGAGCCCCTCGCATTTCTACTGGGGCGATTGCTCGGACAGTTGTGCGCACGGCTGGCTGAGCGTTCGCTAGCTGCGGGCGTGGTTCGAATGCGATTCGAACTCGAGCCTTCATCCGAAAAGGAGTTCAGGCTGCTGGAAGATATTTCGCGCCCCGAGCCCGCGCCGAACATTTACGAAAGAACTTTGAATCTGGCCTTACCCCTGAGCGATTCCACAACGCTCTTGAAATTGCTGATTTTGCATTTGCAGGCAGATGTACCCTCCGCGCCGGTTTTGAAAATTATTTTGGCGGTGGAGGCGGCGCGGCCGCGCGTCTCGCAAGGCGAGCTATTTTCCCCAATCTCTCCCGATCCGGAAAAAGTGGAATTGACCCTGGCGCGCCTGGCGAAATTAGTGGGAGCTGCAAACCTCGGCTCTCCCGAGTTACTCGACACGCATCGCCCGGAGGGTTTTCGAATGCTCCGGTTTGTTCCCAACCCAGGTGGGGCGGACATTCGCCACCGGATGCGCCGTTCGCCAGCGGGTGCTGTTCCCATTGCAGATGTAGCGCCGGGCTTTAGCCCGGCATGTGCCGACCTAAAGGTCGGCGCTACGTCCAAATTGGGACAGCACCCGCCGGCGCAGAAAGATGCTCCGAGGAAAGAAGCCGCCCCCAATTCAATCGCCAACGGTTGCAAAATGGCGTTTCGGGTTTTTCGGCCGGCGCTGGCCGCAAGAGTCGAAGTTCGCCAAGGCTGTCCTGCGCGCGTGGCTTTTCCCGGCATTCGCGGCCGCGTCGTTGCAGCTTCGGGACCCTGGCGTGGTTCGGGAGATTGGTGGAGCGAAGACGCCTGGCAAAGCGATGAGTGGGATATCGAGATTCATTTTGATGCTCCCTCCCCTTCGAGATTACCGGAACAAATTCAGAATACAGGCGTACAAGGAGGTCTGCAACGCGGGGTTTACCGCGGGGTTTACCGCCTGTTTTACGACTTGACTCGCCAGGAGTGGTTTGTACGAGGTGCGTACGATTGAGTGGAGCTGACAGCTGACAGCTCACAGCTAACAGTAGGAGCCGCGCAGTTATTACTGTTAGCTGTGGGCTGTCGGCTGTGAGCTGTCGGCTGCGAGTTGTGAGGCGCCAACGTTGACCTACATTGAACTTCATGCGCGTTCGGCCTTCAGCTTTCTGGAAGGCGCTTGTGTACCCGAAGAATTGGTGAGTCTTTGCGCCGACTACCAGATGCCGGCCATGGCTCTACTGGACCGCAATGGTTTTTACGGCTCACCCCGTTTTCATCTCGCGGCCCGAAAGGTATCTGTTTGCCCTCACGTCGGCGCCGAGGTGACGTCCCCGCAAGGCTGGCGCTATCCTTTGCTCGTCGAATCGCGCGCCGGCTATCAGAACCTTTGCCGGTTAATAACGCTGATGAAACTGCGCTCAGATGTAGCGGTGGGCTTTAGCCCAACATGTGCCGACCTAAAGGTCGGCGCTACGTCCAAATTAGTAGCGCCGGGCTTTAGCCCGGCATGTGCCGACCCTTCGCCCCGCTCAGGGCAAGCTCTAAAGGTCGGCGCTACCCAATCAGGGCGGCACCAAAAAGCCGAAGGTTATGCTTTTCCGGAAGAGGTGGCAGCGAAGGCGCAGGGACTGATTTGCCTGACGGGCGGAGAAGAAGGTCCCTTGGCTCATGCTTTGGCCCAAGGGGGAACCCGCGCTGCCCTCGACGTCGTGCAACACCTCTGCGCAATGTTTGGCCGAGATAATGTTTATATCGAACTCCAGCGGCACTTCCATCGGGAAGAGGAAGCGCGCAATCAAGCGGCCATGGAAATCGCGCAAAAATTGCGCTTGCCGCTGCTCGCGACAAATGGCGTGGCGTATGCCCGCCCACCCCAACGCCAACTGTTGGACGTTTTTACCTGCATACGGAACCATCGATCCCTTGCCGCAGCCGGACGTCTCCTCGCGCGGAATGCCGAGCGCTATTGCAAGTCTCCCGCTGAGATGACGCGATTGTTCTCCGACCTTCCGCAAGCGGTGGCGAATACCGAAGTTCTCTCCTCCCGATTGGAATTCACGCTCAACGATCTGGGATACCAGTTTCCGAAATATCCGGTTCCGGCCGGTGAGACCCAAATGAGTTTTCTACGGCGGCGTACCCAGGAAGGGATGCTGGGCCGTTACGGGTCCCATAACCCGAAAGCGCAAAAGCAGATCGAACGCGAACTCGCCCTGATTGAAAAACTCGATTTGCCCGGATATTTCCTGATTGTCTGGGACATCGTGTGCTTCTGCCGAGAGCACAATATTCTTGTCCAGGGACGCGGTTCGGCGGCGAACAGCGCGGTCTGTTATTCGCTGGGCATTACCGCCGTCGATCCGGTCGGAATGGATTTACTCTTCGAGCGATTTCTTTCCGAGCAGCGCGGCGAATGGCCCGACATCGATCTTGACCTTCCCAGCGGCGCCCAGCGCGAACGCGCGATCCAATATGTTTATGAACGCTATGGCCAGTTGGGTGCGGCCATGACGGCGAACGTCATCACCTATCGCGGGCGCTCCGCGGCACGGGAAATCGGCAAGGCGCTGTCGTTTCAGCCGGAAATTCTGGACCGCCTCGCGAGCCTGGTGGGATCCTGGGGATACCACGATGCGGATCAAACCCTTGAATGCCACGTTCACGAAGCGGGCCTGGACCAACAGAATCATCAAATCCGCAAGTTTGTTGAGCTGTGCACGATGGCGCAGGATATGCCCCGGCATTTGGGACAGCATTCCGGCGGAATGGTGGTGTGCCAGGGACAACTGGATTCGATTGTTCCGCTCGAGCCGGCCACCATGCCCGGACGCGTGGTGGTGCAATGGGACAAAGAAGATTGCGCCGACATGGGAATTGTGAAGGTGGACCTGCTGGGATTAGGCATGATGGCGGTGCTGGAGGATTCGATCAAGATGATCCGCCAGGATTATGAACAGGAAGTTGACCTGGCGCATCTGCCCGCGGATGATCCGCTGGTCTATGGAACATTGCAGAAAGCGGACACGGTGGGAATGTTCCAGATCGAAAGCCGGGCGCAGATGGCGTTTTTGCCGCGGCTTCAACCGAAGTGCTTCTACGACATTGTGGTGCAGGTCGGCATCATCCGCCCGGGGCCGATTGTCGGAAAAATGGTCCATCCCTATCTGAAACGGCGGCAGGGCCGGGAATCGCCCCAGTGCCTGCACCCATCGCTCGAGCCCGTGCTGGCGCGGACTCTGGGAGTGCCGCTTTTTCAGGAACAGTTGCTGCGCATGGCCATGATCGCGGCGGGATTTTCGGGAGGGGAAGCCGAGGAGTTGCGGCGCGCGTTCGGATTCAAGCGCCCCGAACATCGCATGCAGGATATCGAGAAAAAGCTGCGCGCGGGAATGGACAGAACCGGGATCGGAGGGGAGACACAAGACAAAATCGTGCAGGCGATTACCTCCTTCGCGCTGTATGGATTTCCGGAATCACATGCGGCGAGTTTTGCCTTGCTGGCCTACGCCAGCGCTTACCTGAAGTGCCATTATCTTGCCGCTTTTACGGCGGCGCTGCTGAACAATCAGCCCATGGGATTCTATCAGCCGGCAACCATCGTTAAGGATGCGCAGAGGCACGGGTTGAAAATCCGGCCGATCGATGTGACTTGTTCGGATTGGCCTTGTACTCTCGAGAAATCCCCGCAGGGTTTTGCCTTGCGTCTGGGGCTGCGGTACGTGAAGGGCTTGCGCCAGGAGATGGGATTGAAGATTGCAGAAGAGCGCGCGGTGCGAAAATTCTCCTCGGTGGACGACTTGAAGCTGCGCATTCCGGCGATGCAAAAACCCGAACTCGCGGGGTTGGCGGAAATTGGCGCTTTGAATCGCCTTGCGGCAAAAGAGAGCGGGATGCATCGGCGGGATGCGTTGTGGCAGGTCGAGCGGGCAGCGCGGCGAGCCGGGCCTCTGTTTGAGGGATTGCCGGAATTCCCCTCGCGAGAGCAACCCTCAACCCTGAAAGGGTTGAAATTGAGTAGCCGCGGGCCAGGGCACGTTTTTTTGTGTCCGCCGCCCACGGATCGTGAGCCCCAGCTCTCATCCGACCCTGAAGGGGTCGAACTCACAGGTCGGCCCCTTCAGGGCCGAGAGATGCAAAATACACCAACCGTGGGTTTCACCCATGGGCCGCTGGCGGCAATGACTTCCGAGGAGAGGCTGGTGGCGGATTTCCGGGGCACGGGAATGACGATCGGACCTCATCCCATGGCCTATAAACGGCAGGAAATGAAAAAGCGGCACGTTCGAGCCGTTGCCGACCTGGCCCGTCTGCGCGATGGATTGCGAGTGCGAATCGCCGGAGCCGTCATCGCCCGGCAACGTCCCGGAACGGCGAATGGGTTCGTGTTTCTCAGCCTGGAAGATGAAACGGGCATCACCAATGCGATCATCACTCCACAATTGTTCAAGGAAGATTATGCGACCCTCGTGCAGCAGCAGTTTTTGCTGATTGAAGGCAAACTGCAGAATCAAGAAGGCGTAATTTCCGTGAAGGCCGAACGCGTTCAGCCCCTGACGATCACCCAGGCCGAAACGGCCTCGCACGATTTTCATTGATCATCGCGCCTGGCGGACCATGTTCCCCAGGAAGAAAGTATGGTTGGATCTCTCACCCCGATGGATGTATCAGCCGGACCCTCGCAGGTTGGGCCGGAGAGTCAGAGAGCCGTCAGTGTCCAACTTTTGCTGACAAGCCCATCTGACGGGGTGCCGAACGCCTTTCACTTCGATCTCGGCGCGCAGGTGCAACCCTTTCCAATCTGTGCCCCGCGGCAGCACAAACTGTGCCTGCCGGATTTTTCCAGGCAGGGGATATCCAGGATCGAGGCTCCCCGCAACCTTCACTTTCCCGTCGTCACTTGTCACCTGGACGCGCAGCGCCCCTGGCACACCCGCGATTCCATCATTGGCAAAGCCCACGACCAGCCCTTGAGTTTCGCCTTCCTGGTATTGCCAGATAAACGACGGCCGCACCCGGTAGCCGATGCGACGGGCGATCCCGTCAATGGCCTGCGGGTATTGACGATAGTAGTTCATGATATTTTCGGCGCTGATCTTGTGGAAATTCCACAGCGACCAGTAATGGGCGCCGACGTCGGAGACATGGGCAATCACGTTATCTGTGTAAGTCACCCCCTCCTCGAGCCGAAGCGATTTCGGTGTCCCGTCCGACATGCCCACCTCAACAATGGCGCCAACCCAGGGAGGCCGGTTACTGAGGGTCTCGATCTGCTCGTTTTCAATGAAGATGGTATCGGTCCTAAGCCAATTCCAGCTTCGCACCGTACGGTCAACCAGTTCGCTGTTGCCCACGCGGCTGAAATCCGGCTGTGTGTTAGTCACGAGTGGCGTCTTGGTCCAATTCTGCATCTGCACTTCAAACATTTGAATCCACGTGCGCTCAGCGGTCTGGTAATCAGGAAAGGGGTTATTTTGGAACGGCCAGGTATGACCTTCACCCCAGAAGCCGTACATGAAGGTATCCATGTACTCAACCAAGGGATTCCCATCCAATTCCGCGGCGAGCAATGCGTTGAGCTCCTTGTATGCTTCCTGGAAATAGGGATGATCGTAACGCGGCTCATAGTAGGCGGCTTTTCTGCGCGGCCCGGCAAGTTCCGTTCTCCATTCCCCGAGCAATTTCACCATGGGGACTTTTTCGAGAACAAAGTCCGGCAAGGCTTCCTCCGGATAATCCGGAGCCCGCATCTGGATTCGGAATCCGACGCGCTTCTTGTATTGCTTGGCCAATTCGAAGGTAAGTCTCCAGTAGTCCGGAAAATCCAGCCGGCCAGGACGCTGTTGCACCTCGCGCCAAGTCGGGCGGAGATACAGTTTCTCCCCCAGGGGAAGGCGTACCAGGTCTTCGATCGCCTGCGGAATATTGTCGGACTTGATCTCTGCCGTGCCCATGTCGGCGGTGATGTACGTCACGAGCCCTTTACCGAAGTTGGGCACAACCTCCGGAGAAGGGGTTGTCGCCATCACCACGTCGCCGCCAGGAAATACAGTCTCAGGCGGGTATTGCGGAAAGGGCCCCTGATTCAGACGATCGGTGATAGTGGGGCCGTATCCAAAATCATATCTGTCCCAATTGTGGGTGGGGACATAAGCGCTTCCCACCCGGGCGCGCAGGCCGGCCGTCGCCGCCGCCAATCCCCCTGTTTTAAAAAAGCTTCGCCGGTTCATGTGTATACTCCTTTTCAGGTTGGTTCGCGCTCTGATGACAAGCGCGTCGTGAGCGGATCCGCCCGATCAAAGGCGTCCGTCTCGCATATCACATCGGGGTGTATCGGGAAAGGGTCACACAACAAACTGTCAGACAATCCCACACTCATTCTGCACCCCAATGCGTCATTCGCCCTTCCGCTGGCGGTCAGACTCCCTTCCGATGGTCAGCCAGCCGTCTTCCTGGTCAATTCCGAAGGGGCCCTAGTTGAGCCGGCTTCTCACTCGAGGACCCGGCCCAAAATCATACCGGTCCCAATTGTGGTCAGGCACATCGGCTCGAGTGAGGCTCGGCCTGGCAACGCCCAACGCAGCGGCCAGCGTACCTCCGGCCTTGATGAAGTTGCGTCGGTGCATTTCGATTCTCCCTGATGAACATCCAGATGGTGTCCAGCCGCGACCAGACGGCACGCCACAAAGGTGAATAGCTCCAAGTTCTATTCGGCACAACACTCGGAACGGCGGAACTGAGGGGAGGACTCCGCCCAGTTCCGCAAAACTACACCCAGCGATCTGACGTGCCCGACATCAGAGCAGGAGCCGCGAGGCGTCGGGGTGGCTTCCGAGTCCGCGCCCATAATGCCCCACGCGAGAGAAACTTGCGCTTGGAAGCTAACGGCTAAAGCTTGAAAAAGATTGCGCGCTTATACAGCCAGTAGCACATGTACCACATCACCGTCAGCACCGTCGTGGCTTGCGCAACGGGAGCGAGTTTTCCAATGAAGTTGTAATGGAATGTGAACACACCCACAGCGCGGTCCAGCCATTTAAACAGAACCTCACTCACGAAATAGATGAATATCGAATTCATCCCCACCACCACCAGGGGAAAGGTCCATTTCCGATATCCCATTACGTCGATGACCAAGTAGAACCCGATCAACATGAACAGCACCCATCCGAGGCTGTACAGAATGAACGACGCGGTGCAGAGCTGCTTGATAAAAGGGATCCAGGGATGCAACGTAAACGCGACCGCAAAGGAAAGAACCATGCCGCCGGCCAGCTTCTGCAGGACCCTTCCGTGCGCTTTCGAGGTCATCAGCAACCGCCCCACCCACGCGCCAGTCAGAGTCCAAACCGTGCTCGCAATGAAGTTGAGCGTTGAGTAGGCGGGATCGTAGTCATAGTGGAAAATCGCGCGGTCGACGACCAAGCCAATGTGGTTCTGTTTCGAAAATGCCCCGTCAGGTCCAGGAAACGCAAAGAGCAGCGCCGTCCATCCTGCGAGCAGCGCAACCACGGCAACCACCTGATAGCGCCAGCGCCACTGCATAATCAGATAGCTGAGGAAGTAAGTGAACGCGATCTGAGAGAGAACGTTGATGAGTTGCGGCCGGATACGACCGGCCCCAACCCAAATGATGATTTGACTCAGAATGACGAGGTAAATCGAACGCAGCAGGACGTGGCGGAAGTTATCGCGTTCCGTCGCGCCCAGCTCGCGGCGTCGAGCCAATGCGAACGGCATCGCCACGCCCACCATGAACATGAAGGCGGGCTGAATCATATCCCAGAAAACGCCACCCTCCCAGGGAACGTGATCGAACCAATGCGCAATGCGGCCCCAGGTGGGATCACCCTGCAACCCTGAGAAGCCGAACCCTTCCGAGGCGAGGATCAGCATGATGAAGCCCCGGTAGGCATCCAGCGCCAGACAACGCTTTGTACCGGGTCGGACTGCGGGTGGTGCGGTCGTCGCCATCGTTCTCCCAACGAATCTCTGCTCTCTGCCGGAATTTCCGTTTTCGCTTTCCGGCCGACCGGTAACCTACACCCGGCCACCTCTGAATGCAAGGTCAAGAGTTCAACTTGCCGAGGGGCTGAAGGGTCCTACTCGGAACGTCACCCCTCCTGAATCATGGTCTTGCATAGGTCGTATCGCCAGCACCTCAAAGCCCTGATTCCGCCGCTGGTCGCATCCGATTGGTCGCGTTTTTCTTCCTTGACTTTCGAAATTTCTGTTGCTAAGTTGCGACTTGCGTCGGGTCTCGCCTTACTAAGTGATGTTCGGTTCAGGCTCGGGGGGCCGAGTTCTGACCAGCATTGCTCCTTTAGAAATTGAAAGACAACGCGGTTCAATAAATCGAGGCTGGAGATTGAGGCCCCGGGATGATCAGGAAAAGTCGGCTGCCGAAGCTGCCTGTCCCGGAGAACCCCGTGCAGTACGCGTGAGGCTGCTCCCACGTGGTAACCAGCCCAACTGCAAGCGGGTGACAGCCGTCAGTAAAGTCGGTGATGTAAACTGGCTGTGGCGGTGAAACGCAAGAAACGCGTCATGCGATCGAGCAACGCGGGACGAGAGCCGCCGGGAGCTTCTGCCCGGAAGCGAAACTCCCAGAGGACAAGCCCGCCAAAGGAGATGAAGAAATGAGAAGGTGGTTGCGTTATTTCGTCGTAGTGGTGTCAATGCTTCTACTTTTTCCGCCAGGGCAGATGCGTGCCCAGAGTTTCAACGCAACGATCAGTGGCATGATTACGGACCCGTCGGGTGCGGCAGTCCCGGGGGCCAAGCTCACGCTGCGAGCGCTCAGCACGCACGCAGTCGCAACGACAACTTCGGGAAGCGATGGGCTGTACTCGTTCCCGAATCTAGTTGCGGGCGGGTATGAACTTACGGCCGAGGCGGCGGGGTTCAAAGACTTCACGCAACGCGGGATCGTGGTGAGCATCAATGAGCAGGCTCGCGTGAATATCACATTGCAAATCGGCCAGGCATTCCAAACCGTGACCGTCACCGACAATGCCTCGCCTCTCAATTATGAGAATGCCCAACTCGTGGAGGGGGTCGCGCCCCAAGCAATCCGCGATCTTCCCCTCTTGTTGGGAGGGAACATTCGTTCCGCGGCGGAATTCGCCGTCCTCATGCCGGGGGTGAACACGGGTACCGGTAACGGCGTCTACGACGCGCACATCAATGGCGGCCAGCAATCCGGCGACGAGGCGACGATTGATGGCGTCACCATGCAGGATTCCATGAACAGCCAGAGCGGCATGACCGAAGCTTACACCGACCACCCCATGTCGCCCGATTCCATCAGTGAGATCAGCGTGCTGACCTCCAACTACGAACCGCAGTACGGCAGCACGACCTCGGGAGTCCTCACTGCGGTGACCAAGGCGGGTACCAGCGAGTTCCACGGGGTGGCTTACGAATTCGCCCGCAACGCCGGCCTCAACGCGCGCCAATTCGGAGTGCCCGAGCGTCCTCCTGACATCGAGAACGATTTTGGAGGAACCATCGGAGGCCCGCTCAAAATTCCCAAGCTCGCCTGGAGCGGGCGCAAGAAGACCTACTTTTTTGTGAGCTATGAGGTCTTCCACATTCGCGGAGGCGCCAGCACGCCCATCATCACCATTCCCTCCATGAAGGAACGCCAGGGGGATTTCAGTGATTGGGTCAGCAACGGCAACCTGATTCCAGTTTACGACCCGGCGACTACCCAGGCCAATCCGGCCTTTAATCCCGCCCAGGCCGTCAGCCCCACCAACATGCCCTACTTACGCAACCAGTTCATGGGGTGTAATGGCAACCAGCCGAACGTGATCTGCGCAACGGATCCGCGCCTGACGAATTCCCTGGCCACGCAGTGGTTCCAATTCCTGCCCAACCCCACTTTCTCGGGACCTTTGAACAACTACGTGGTGCCGGTCCCGGTTCCCAACACGGTGTTCGCTGACGCCAGCCTCCTGGACGTCCGCGTGGACCACTACCTGGGTGAGAAGGACCACTTCAGCGTCACCGTGCATTATCACGGTTCGGCTGGCTCGAAAGCTTCCGAGCTGCCTCCCCCCCTCGCCACCGAGCAGCCCTACGGTGTCAACTACGGGTTTCTCGACCGTGCCAGTTGGGATCATACTTTCACTCCCACGCTGTTGAACAATCTGAACCTCGGTTACAACACTCAAAACATTATTGCCACCTGCCTCGACAAGCCTTACGCCAGTAAGGTCCCGCAGATTGCGGGCGTGGCAAGTCACGACCTGCCGCCCATCATCGGTCTGGGGCTTCTCCAGTTTGGCTGCACGGGCGATGCCAAGGAGCAGCGTCCTGAGCAAGTCCTGAACGACATGCTCACTTGGGTGCACGGCAAGCACACCCTCAAGTTCGGGGGCGAGATCCGCAAGATGGGATTCAACAACACCGGACCGTACAACGAATCCGGCACGTTCGACTTTTCCTCGGGCGAAACCGGCCTGAGCGGGATCAACAGCGGCAATCCCATCGCCAGCTTCCTATTGGGCCAGGTAGACTATGGGACTACGGATTTTCAGACCGTGACCAGCCAGTACCCGCGGGGCAGCCAGTATAGTCTCTACGCGGGTGACACTTACAAGGTCACGCCGAAAGTGAGTGTCAACTACGGCATTCGCTGGGACGTCTCCACGCCGGCGACCGAGAAGTTTGACAATCTATCTTTCTTCGATCCCGTCGGCATGAATCCTGAGGCCGGACGTCTGGGCTCGCTGGCTTTCGCTGGAACCAAATGGGGTGCGGCGAGCTTTGGGCGCCGGCATCCTGAGGTAACTTGGTTCAAAGGCGTGGCGCCACGCGTGGGCCTCGCATACAGCCTCACAAACAAGACCGTCCTGCGCACTGGCTACGGGATTTTCTTTGCCAACGCCTATTATCCGGGATGGAACGGCGGAGTTTCGCAGGATGGCTTTAGCGCCAATCCGACTTTCTCAAGCTCGCTGGGTGGTTTGCAGGCGGCGTTCCTTCTCCAAAACGGCTTCCCGCAGAATTTCCCGAAGCCGCCTTTTATCAACGCCTCCGCGGACAACGGCAGCGGCAGCATCAACTACCGTCCCTTCAACGCCAACCGCCTGCCTTATGCGCAGCAGTGGAACATGACCGTGGAGCACCAGTTCACCAGCAACTTCTACGTCGATGGCTCCTACGTAGGGAACAAGGGTACCCGGCTTCTCTCCGCAGTGGCCCCGCTGAACGCCCTCAACCCCAGCCTGCTTTCCCAGGGTCAGCAGCTCTTCGACACGTTCACGCCTGGACAGGCCTCGTTGGATGGTGTGGCCGCGCCCTACGCCAACTGGGCGGCGGAATCCCAATGCGCCCCCACGGTAGCCCAGGCACTCCTGCCCTATCCGCAGTATTGCAGTTCCCTTTACGGCCAGAACGAGAACGCCGGAAATTCCACTTACCACTCCTTTCAGGTGAAGGCGGAGAACCGTTTCTCGGACGGCATCTGGCTTCTGGGCGCTTACACGTTCTCCAAGCTCCTCACCAGTACGGACAACGTGCAGACCGGGAGTCTATACAACGCACACTACGTCATCTCGCCCTTCGAGCGAGAACGCAACAAGGGACTTTCCGAGGATGATGTCCCGCAGCTCCTTTCCTTAGCGCTGACCTACGAACTTCCGGTAGGCCGCGGAAAGCGGTTCCTGAGCTATGGCGGAGCCGTGGACAAAGTGTTAGGCGGCTGGCAGCTTTCCACGATTGCCCGCTTCACCTCCGGCACCCCACTGTATTTCCGTTCCGGTACCTGCAATATCCCGGGCCAGTTCACGGAGGGCTGCATCCCGGCCATCTTGCCGGGCGCCAATCCCTGGGAGCAAAGCAAGGGCAGCTATGATCCTGGGAAAGTGGACTCACAGGGCAATCCAATTCCGCTTCTTAACGTGAACGCCTTCGAGAGCGCCAACACCTTCAACTTTTACCCTGGCCAGGGTCCCCGCATGTCGAACCTGCGTGGGTTCGGCTTTCACAACCAGGACCTTAGCCTGATGAAGAACACCAAGCTGACCGAGCGACTGGGCATCCAGTTCCGGGCGGAGTTTTTCAATGCCTGGAACTGGCACGTTTATGACTGCACGAGCCAATGTGAGGGCACACTAGCCTTCATCAACGACGTTTCGAGCCCGAGCTTTGGTACCTGGAACGGTCAGGTGAGTCAGCCGCGCAACATCCAGTTCGGCTTGAAGTTGATCTACTAGGCCGGAACATCTGTCTCCACGCCCGGGGGTGTCTTTCCACGGAAGGGCGCCCCCGGGCGCATTCCTCTTGCCGTCTTTTCTTGCCATGCCGGCTCCCTCCTTTGCGTGCACTCCTTCCGCTCGTCTTTCACGAATCGGCCGTGTCGGCAACGAAGGGCGGGGTAGGTTATTCATGAAAACCCTTCGCACCATGATGGTGGCCGTCAGTCTCGCTCTGCTATTCTCATCTCCAGCCGCCGGGCAGGGTCCGGTGCAGGTGGCTCGGCAGGGAGACCGCATCACGCTTTCGAATGATTTCCTGGAGCGCGTGTTGCAAATCACGAACGGAAGCCTGAGCTCCGAACAATTCACGAACCGGCTCTCCCATCGGACTTACACCCTGAGCGGGGATGAATTCGAAATCGATCTCTCCTTTGGCCAGTTGAAGCGCGATTCCGAGAACCCGCAGCCGATTTCCTCCCGCGATCTTAAGGTTTCCAACCTGGAGACTGCCGACACCACCCAGGGGGGCCGGCGAATCCTCATTCACTTCGAGCCTCGCCATCCCATTTCGGACTATACAGGATTGGAAGTCACCGCCGTTTATGAATTGAATCCAGGTGATTTCTATACTCGCCAGGCGATCCAGTTGAATATCACGGGAAAAGGAACGATCTTCCTCCACGCGGTGTGGCCGCATGTGAGCCACTGGTCGCCCTCGACCTTCCGGCTGGGCGGCCTGGGGCAACCGCTGCTTTCCGACGACCTTTTTCTCGGCTTGGAATACCCTTCCAGCCTGAATACCGAGCGCCGCGGGGATGTGAAGCTGGGATCGATCGTCGGGTTGAATATTCCCCCCGAGGGGTTTACGAGCGAACCGGTGGTGTTGGGAGTCGCACCCGGGGGTAATGCCGATGCGGCGTTCCTGGAATACGTGCAGCGCATTAGAATGACCCCTCCTCACCTGTTCATCCTCTTCAACACCTGGTACGACCTGCAGGGCACGCTGATGAACTCCGCAAATATTCGCGAGCGCATTACTGCCTTGGAAGAAAACCTCCTGCGCCCGTATTCTCTGAACCTCGACAGCTTTGTTCTGGATGATGGCTGGGACGACCCGAAGAATCTCTGGCGAATCGATGCGCAGCGCTTCCCGGGCGGGTTTCACGAACTTGTGGCGGCGCTCGAAAGCCACGACAGCAAGCTGGGAATCTGGTTCGGTCCCTTGGGAGGCTATGGCGGCGCCCCCGCCACCGACCGCGCGGTGCGCATTGCGACAGGCAGGCGCCTGGGCATGGAAGTGAATTCCAACGACGAGTATTTCTGTTTGGCGGGAAAGAACTATGGCCCCTACCTGCGCGACTCCATGCTGAGGATGATTCGGGACTACGGGGTGAATTACTTCAAGCTCGACGGGATTCCGTTCGCGTGCAGCCAACCTGAGCATGGGCATCCGGTGGGTATATATTCGCGGGAAGCCTACGTGCGGAGCCTCATTGATCTGGTCAGATCACTGCACGCGGCGAACCCCCAGGCCTTCATCGGGCTTGCCACCGGACCATGGCTCAGTCCCTGGTGGCTGCGCTACGCCGACACGGTGGATTACGGGGGCGAGGACTTCGGTTATGTAGACGCGGTTCCCTCCTTCAGCGCCCGCCAGAGCGCCATGAGTTACAACGATTCGGTGCTTTACCATGACTACGCTGAGAGTCACCTGCAGTTCCCCATGTCGTCACTGGATGGGGAAGGAATCATCAAGGGCACCTATAACCTGCTAGGAGGAGAGAACGAACCGCTGGAGGACTGGCAAGACGCAGTGATGGGTTCCGTGGGGTCCGGCATGATGCGCCAGGACCTCTACCTCACGCCGTCGCTTTTGAAGCCCCAGGAATGGGAAGTGCTCGGGAAGTCCCTCGAATACGCGAAGGCAAATGCCCATACGTTGCTGAACAACGGCACCTGGGTCCTGGGCGACCCCGCTCAGGGTGAAGCGTACGGATTCGTCCACGCTTCCGAGACAAAAACCATCGTGGTCCTGCGCAATCCCTCACTGCAGCCCGTACGGGTGAATCTCCCGCTCACACCGGAAAACGGGTTCGTTTCTGTCGACCAAACGCTCAAAGCAGAGACCATATTCCCATACCGCGAGGTGCTCCGCGAAGATTTCCATGCCGGAGATGCCTTGCCAGCGATGCTGGATGGATATGAGCAGCGCGTCATCGAGCTTCGCCTCGCCAATGGCCACGATGGATGTGTAGAGGGAGTCCGCTACTCCGTCCGCACATCGGGGCCGGGGGAAGCAAAGTTCACCATCTTCGGCGCGCCGGGAACGTCCACATCCGTGCGCCTCCCAAACGCGAAGGCAATTGGAACCCTGGAGATTGAAGGGAAAGCGCTTCCTGCTGACTCACTCGCCCCCGACGGGACGTTTCTGGTGCGTTTCGGGGGAGACAACCGAGAGGAGCCAGCCTTTTCGCAGCCTTCAATTCAAGTCCTGCGCGCGGACGACAAGGGGGAGGACGCGAAAGTTTCACTCACTGTCCAGATCCCCGCGGATTCTCAGGCCACGACTCTTGGTTTGTTATTGCAGTCTGCCCAACCCCTGGGCGAGGTGCGAGAGGAATTGCGAGTCAACGCGAAAGCAGTTTTACTTTCATCCCGCAAAAGTGGCCAGGGGCTCTGGTATTGGTACGGGACCGAATTGGGCGCGGGTAGCCAGCGATTGGAATTCATGCTTCACCTCCCGGCAGGACTGCGGGCGCCGCCCCGGTTCTCAGGTTGGTTGCGGGTCCGACGGAAACTGGCCAGCCGGGAACTTGTCTGGAAGTTCAGACCCGGCCAGCAAGCGAATGATTTGCCGAATGACCCGCTGCCAGCGTCTTCCGACACCGAAAGGAAAACTTATCGCGTTTTTGACGAAGACTTGCAGTAAGCGGCAGAGAGTGCAGCACTCGCGAGGCTATGCCTCCCGAACGCGAGTCAACTTCTAATTCGATCCAACCTCCCCGGGTTTGTGTCATCACGGCTTCAAATCGCTCTGGTATAATGCGCTGCTCCGAAAAGTGGAGGCAGAATCATGACGATGGCAAAGCCCCATCTGTTTTGTGCGGTCCTAACTCTGAGCTTGCTTGTTTCCCAGCATCCGATAGCTGGCCAGAGCGAAGCCGAGAGGAAGCCGATTCTCCTTCCTACCAGCAAGCTGCTGATGGTCCCAGTCCCGGGCGAGCCGCAGAGGACAAACAGTTTCCCAACCGCCGCCGCGCTGAGCCCGGACGGACGTTACCTGGCGCTGCTCAACAACGGCTATGGAACAGAGGAAAGCGGGCTTAACGAGTCGATTGCGGTGCTGGACACCGAAACCGGCCGGCTGGCAGATTACCCCGACGCACGGCTAGGCCAGGAGGCGCGGCAAACATACTTTCTTGGTTTGACCTTTAGCCCGGACGGCAAGCGCCTCTATGCCTCCACGGCTTCGTTGACCGCGGCGGAGGGCGTGCGGCAGGGCGACATGGGCAACGGCATCGCCATCTACAGATTTGTGGAAGGGCGCCCCACGCCCCAGGGCCTGATTCGAATTCCGCCGCAGAAGCTCGCGCCCGGCAAGAGGTTCACACTCCGAGGGCGGACCTCAAGAGGCAAGGCAGTGCCCTATCCGGCGGGGCTCGTGGCTTTCCGGACAGCGGGGGGCGAACGGTTGCTGGTGGCTGACAATCTTTCTGACGACGCGCTGCTGATGGACACCGAAAGCGGCAAGGTGCTGAAACGCTTTGACCTCAGCACAAGTACGGATGTCCCCGCCGCCTATCCCTATGCCGTGGTGGTAACGCGCGACGGCACGCGCGGCTACTGCAGCCTGTGGAATGCTTCGAAAGTGGCTGAACTCAACCTCAACTCCGGCCTGGTGACACGGGTGATTCCGTTGCTCGCGCCGAGCTCGCCCACCGCCGCCGGTTCGCATCCCACGGCGCTCGCGCTCAGTCCGGACGAAACGCGCCTCTACGTAACGCTCTCCAACGCCGACCGCGTGGCCGTGGTTGACACAGCGACAGGACAGGTAGCCGGCATGCTTTCTACCGAGCTGCCGGGGCAAAAGTACGGCGGCAGCGTGCCGGACGCGCTTGTAGTGAGCGCCGACGGCACGCGCTTGTTCGTCGCCGACGCCTCGGCCAATGCAGTGGCCGTCTTCGACCTGACCAAGTCGTTCGAGGCGGGCACCCCGCAGGCTGCGATGGGTTTTATTCCCACCGAGTGGTATCCGACCGCGCTCGCGGTGGAGGGCGATCACCTTTTCATTGCCTCGGGCAAGGGCCAGGGGACGGGGCCGAATTCTGCTGTCCTTCCCCCCGGCGAAACGTCGGACTCCTACGGCCTCGGACAGAAACATCCGTACATCGCCACCCTTCTGCATGGCTCGCTGGCACGCGTGAGCATCTCCAAAGCGGAAGCCAGGCTGGCAGAATCGACACGCGAAGTCGAGGAAAGCAACCGCGAAAGCGTACAGCCCGAGGAGATCCACTTCGCGGCCGGGGCGAATCCGATCCGTCACGTTATTTACATCATCAAGGAGAACCGGACCTACGACCAGGTGTTGGGAGACATGCAGGAAGCGAACGGCGACCCGTCTCTGTGTCTCTACGGCGAGGAAATCACGCCGAACCAGCACGCCTTGGCGCGGCAATTCGGAATCCTCGACAACTTCTACGTGAGCGGCGAAGTCTCCGGCAACGGCCACGTCTGGTCGATGGCGGCGATTGACAGCGACTACACCGAGAAGACCTGGGAGATTGGCTACCGCGGCTCGGAGCGCAGCTACGATTACGAGGGAAACGTTGCCAACGCGGTGCCGCTCGACCAGGGGATTCCGGATGTGAACGAGCCCGGCACGGGTTACATCTGGGCCAACGTGGCGCACGCCGGCCTCACGCACCGCAACTACGGTGAGTTCGTCGGCACGGAGTTCTGCAATGACTTTCACCCCTCCGCGTCGCCACTCGAGGGGACGCCAGCGCCGCCGGGCGAGGCCTGCCCGCGCCCATTCATCCAAAAGGGCCAGGCGCTGCCGCCGAACCTGGGACAGCCGCACGGCTCGCCCAGCCCATGGCCATGGCCGGTGCCGATGATCGCGCGTGATGTACCCACCAAGCCGGAGCTCGCGGGGAACTTCGATCCCAACTATGCGGACTTCAACCTGCTTTATCCCGATCAGCTTCGCGTGGATGAGTTTCTGAACGAGTTTGCGAGCTTCGTGCAGGCACGTCTCGACAAAAGGCAGGGTGCGGAGTTGCCGCAGTTCGTCATTTTGCGGCTCCCGAACGATCACACGATGGGTACCCGGCCGGGTGGGCCGAGGCCCGAGGCCTCCGTGGCGGATAACGACCTCGCCGTGGGACGCGTGGCCGAGGCGCTGTCGCACAGCCCCTACTGGGACGACACGGCGATCTTTATTCTCGAAGACGACGCGCAGGATGGCCCTGATCACGTAGACGCGCACCGCAGCCCAGCGCTGGTGATCAGCAAGTTCGCGCCCGGCACGGCGGCCCATCGGTTTGTGGACCACGGCTTCTACACGACGGTGAATATGGTCCGCACCATGGAAATGTTGCTGGCGCTGCCGCCCATGAACAACAACGACGCGGTAGCCGCACCCCTGGCTCCGCTGTTCACAGGCGCCGGCAACCAGCCTCCCTTCGTGGCCGACTATCGCAACCAAAGGAACGGCCTGATTTATGAGGTGAACCCGCCGCACGCGCCGGGCGCCAGGGAATCGACGCGCATGGATTTCACTCATGCCGACGGCGTTGATGCAGCCGAACTCAACGCAGTCCTTTGGCGGGAACGAAAGGGCGACGTGCCCCTGCCGCCATCGCGTCACACCGTAATCCCGGCAGAAGCCGCGTCGCGTTAGTCCGCCCCATACCTCGACGGAGGATGGCTGAACCGCCGCCCGGGAGGCGTTGCCAAGGAAGCAAGGGGAGCAGGTCACTTGAGAGACCGCGGAAAACCGATTCCGAACATTGTCATTCCGAGCGCAGCAAGGAATCTCGCCCTTTGCAGGCGGGTTGGCACTTTCGGTGTTACTTATCGGTTGAGCGAATCTCCGCTGCGTGCTAAATTGATTGTCCGCGCCCGCTGGAGTGGCGGAATTGGCAGACGCAGCAGACTCAAAATCTGCCGCCGGTCACCCGGCATGGGGGTTCAACTCCCCCCTCCAGCACCAATCTTTCTATTCGATTTATACATTCACCCGCCTCTTGACAGCGTAATTACTGAACGGGTCGACGAGGCGCGCCAACTTCTTGCCATTACCAAAAAACTCCCGAGTGGTTCTTCACGTCAGCGGGGACTCTTGCCGCGTGGTAGCACTTCAAAATCGTTCACCGCAGAGAGAGGAGCCGTGGAGAGGAAGTGCGCTGGATGAGCGGTCGCGTCTCGGTTGTAATGGCCACGCATAGGGCATAAATGTCCGTTTCTTGAATAATTCGCGCTTATCTATTCTTCCCTCTTGACATGTGCCAAATGAAGGAATAGGCTGCGGTCGGTTGGCAGCTTCGCCAGCCGATGGAAGGGGCAACGTTCGTGAGCCTTTCATCGATGAGTTGGTGTTGATGCTCCGCGAGCAACCCCCTCCTCCTTGCTCCACTGAATACTGCGCGTTCCCCACAATCGTCGGGTCCTCATTAGGAGGTTCTGCACATGCAAAAATACGTTTGCAGAGCTGGCCAAAGCGCCCGTAATTGGGCATGGTCATTGCTCGTGGTGATTTGTCTTCTTGGATGTGTTCCCATCTCAGCCTGGGCGCAGGTCACCGTGGGTTCCATAACAGGTGTCGTCACCGACCCCACTGGAGCCGTGGTGCCAGGAGCCAAGATTTTATTAACTGATACCAACAAGGGCTATACCTATAATGCAGTAACGGATGCCGTGGGGCGCTATGTTATCTCTGACATTCCCGCCGGCAATTACAAAATCTCGGTAGAGGCAGCAGGCTTCAAGACTTCCACCCAGGGAGGAATTGTCCTGGATGTTGCCTCGAGGCTGGCGATTGACGTCCACTTGGTGCTCGGGACCACGTCTCAGATGGTGGAAGTGGTCGGCGGGGCTCCGGTACTTGCCACTCAGGACGCGGTCACCGGCCAGGAAATCAACCGATCCGCGATCAATGACCTTCCTCTCGTGGATCGCAACGTCCTTGACCTGGCGTTCCTGGCTCCTGGCGTCCTTCAGGTGCCGGGATCCTCCTATGGTTTTGGCACGGGCCTCAATTTCGTGTCCAACGGCGGGCGCAACGACACGGCGGAACTCCTCGTGGATGGCATCGCCGCCGCCAGTTACGAGCCGAATACGGCCATCTACACGCCACTTTTCGAGCCTAATGTGGACGCGGTACAAGAATTCAAGATCATGCAGAACAACTACTCCGCGGAAGAAGGCTTTTCCGGCAACACTTACATTAATATGGTGATGCGCTCCGGTACCGACGCTTTCCACGGAGACGTTTACGAATTCCTGCGCAACAAGGACCTGGATGCCAACAACTGGTTCTCCAACCAATCGGGTGGCAAGCTTCCGGCTATGCGGCGCAACCAGTTTGGCGGCAGCATCGGCGGGCCCATCAGGAAGGATAAGACCTTTTTCTTCTTTGACTTCGACGGTGTACGCGAGGGAAGCGGCGACACCCGTCACGGCGGTGTTCCCGATGCCGCGGAGAGAGCTGGTGACTTCGGCGAAATCTGTTCGCGCGCGGGCGGAACGTTTGACTCGAACGGACTCTGCCAAAATGACGGCGGCAATGGCCAGATCTGGGATCCCTATTCCGGAATCTACGTGGCCGGAACCGGACGCGAACTGCAAACGCCAGTTCCCTTCAACAACCTGGCTTTATATACGAGCCCCGGCAATCCCAACTTGGCCGGGACGCCCTTCCAACTTTCTCCGGTGGCCGGGAACCTGATTGACCCTGTGGCATCGAAGATGATGTCGTATTATCCCAATCCCAACGTCAACGTGGGAACCGCGGCCTACAACCCTTACAACAACTGGGCGGGCTCAGGCCTCGACACCGACGGCAACAACCAATGGGACCTCCGCATCGACCATCGCTTCACCCAAAACGACGCTTTCAATGCCCGCTACTCGATGAGCTGGGGCCCCTATCACGGTTACAACTGTTACGGGAACGCGCTTGATCCGTGCACGCAAGGGCCGGGCGTGGGCGGGTCACGACAGGCGGCTGTGAACCTGAACCACACCTTTAGCCCCACCACCATTTTGAGTGTATCGCTTGGTTTCACCCGCGGTCTGTCCAATACCCAGGGAATCACCAAGGACTTCCCCAACTTCAGTCCCGTAACCGGTCTCGGCCTGCCTTCTTATATCACTACCGATGGGCTGATCGCTTCGCCGAACATCTATATGTACGGCGGATACGCAAGCCCGAACGGATCGGAATCGATCGGTGCTCAGCCGTGGTCGGTGTATAAGAATGGCAACCAAGTCTATCACCTGCTCGCAACTCTCACTCACGTTCAGGGACGGCACGAGATGAAGTTCGGTGGTGAATGGCGCGTTCAGCAGATGAACTGGTTCCAGGATGGGGTACCGGGAGGTCTGGAGATCTCTGACCAGTACGGCACCGCCCAGTATCCATACTGGGGCGGCGGCGATGCGATGGCCAGCTTCCTCACCGGTGTGCCCAACCCCAACGAATGGGGCGAGTACGAGATATCGCCGCACTTCAGTACCCAGAACTACCGCTGGGGTGGATTCGCCCAGGACAACTTCAAGGCGACCCCAAAGCTCACGGTCAACGTGGGGTTGCGCTATGACCTGGAAATTCCCCGCACCGAACGGTACAACAAGATGTCCTGGATTGATCCCACGCAGTCCATCGCCATCCATCCTGCGGCGATAGACCCTTCTACGTGGCCTAGTGCGCTTCCAGGCTCCATCCCCGACGTGACCTCGCCCATGGGTGGACTGGTGTTCGCCAGCGCGGCGCAGCGTCATATCGTAAATACGGCCCACCACGATTTCGGGCCCCGTCTGGGCCTTGCCTATCAGATGCGCGACAAGCTGGTCCTGCGTGCCGGGTACGGATTGTTCTACAACCCCACGCAATGGGGTACCACGGGCGCCGGACCCGTAGGCAATGAAGGTATCGATGCGGTCACAAATCAGCTCACCTCGATGAATGGTGACGGCGTGACGCCTTGGGGACGCATCAACAATCCTTTCCCCGAAGGTCTTCTGATGCCCACGGGATCTTCGCTCGGCAACAAAACCAACCTCGGCCTCGGCCTTAACGAACCCCTACGCAGCTCCAACATTCCTCCCTATTCCGAGACCTGGAGCGTGGGTTTCCAATACGAATTTCCCGGCAACGTGCTGGTTGACGCCAACTACATCGGCACCAGCGGTACTCACCTGTACTTCCACGGGGCCGGCACGATGCAGTACCTGGGGACCTGGGTGGAACAGGAAGCCACCAACGCGAACCTGCGAACCGCGCTGGGTACTTACGTTCCTAACCCCTACTACGGGGTCATCAACACACCCGGTTGCGGGATCTGCGGACCGACCATTGCGGCCGGCCACCTCATGGAACCGTTCCCGCAGTTTAGTGGGATCGCCACGCCTAATCCGCCCTGGGCCAACTCCATCTATAACGCCTTCCAGTTAAAGGTGGAGAAGCGCATGTCGAACGGGCTGTCGCTGATGGTGTCCTACACCAACTCCAAGTCCATCGACGAGGCGTCGGTTTCCACCAGCACCGAATGGATCGGCGGATTCGGCGAGATGCGAGACCCCAACAACCTGAAACTCGAGCGCGGGCTCTCCGAATGGGACATCCCCCAAGTGCTCCAGTTAAGCTATATCTGGCAAATTCCCTACGGAAGAGGCAAGCGCTGGGGCAGCACTGTGAATTCCATCGTCAACGGCTTTCTGGGTGGTTGGCAAACCAGCGGTATGTGGCGCTTTGACAATGGCCAGCCCATCAGTATCAGCGTCACCGGCGCCACGGCCCCGTGGGGTTACTCAAGTTCAAATCCCGACCAGATTGGCCGCCTCCTTACATTCCCCAAGTCCATGTGGTTCAAGACCAATCCTTATACCGGCCAACCCTATGGTTACTTCGTGAATGCGCCGACCGCTCTTGAAGTGCCTCCCCCGTATACCGTCGGCAACGCATCACGCATGGAACCCAACACGCGCGTGCCGGGGACCAGCAATGCAACTATGGCGATATTCAAAGATGTCCCATTGAACAAGATACGTGAAGGCTCCAAGTTGCAGATCAGAGCGGAAGCCTTTAACGCCCTTAACCACCCCCAATTTGGCGGTGTCTCCACTACTTTCGGCACCGGTAGCTTCGGTAATGTCGACAGCCAAGTGAATTCGCCTCGTCAAGTCCAGATGGGTCTACAACTTTACTTCTAAACCTATCGGACACTATGTCTCCAGGGAGGGACCTCCGGCCCCTCCCATTTTTTTCTACGGGACCTCGAGAGGTCCAATATCATTATCACCTCACCCCTCAAGCCGCCCGGTGCTCAAGAACATTTATTCCTTGACATTGATGTGTTAAATAGCGCTTAATATAAAGGCTAGACGCCGAGTCCTGGGATCCAGGAACCTACCGGGCTCGGTGGTGTCCCGTAACACTAATCTCTGAATGCTCAGGCGGCCTGGCGGACGTGAAAGGATGCGGACTTGCAGAGGAACAGTAGGCAGTAGGGTAGGCAGTCAAGGCTGTCCAAATTAGCGGAAGACGGGCGTATGCGATGCGGCTCCGCCGCCCCGCTGTGCGGAAAGGCTCCGCCTTTCCGGCCCAGCTTGCCATTTTTCTTTCCTCCGCGCCGCCTGGAAGGCGCAGCCTTCCAGGCGGCGCGGAGGAGGAGGGCGGTTGGTGTTCTCCCGCCACGGAAAGGCGGACCCTTTCCGCAGAGCAAGCGGCGAAGCCGCAGGTCATCGGCCAGTGGCGTGACCGTAATTTGGACAGGCTTGATAGGCAGTAAGCTGAAAGCTGACTGCTGACGGTTGAGTGCTGAGCGCGTTGTGCACCCGGTCACTGAGCCTGCTACTGAAGATTAAACCCCGCCAGCGTAGGCTAGAAGCTGGAGAAAAGTATCGAGTCTAGCCATTATATACTAGAAACAAAAGGGAGTTAGCCATGAAGAGCGAAAATCCATCGGAAGTCTACCTCATTGAAATTAAGATGGTTAGCCCATTCTTGTGCTAGCCTAGCTCAAAAAAACGCGGGGGTTAAAAATGAAGGATAGAGCCATTATGTTGTTGAAAACACATGTAGAAAAAATGTCAGTTTTGTGCCTAGCCATTATGTTTATGAAAAATAAGGTAGTTAAAGTCTCTTAGCCATTATGTTCATGAAAATAAAGGAGAAAATAAAGTTGACGGGAGAGCTAGTAACAGAGTCGAAGGGATGGGAGATTCCAGCCGGCGCCATCTGTGGCGGCTCATGAACGTGCTCCCCGGGGTCCGAAACGGGCGAGTTAACCCGCAGAGATGTTAAGATGGAGATCGATCCGACTATGTGCATGAAAAAACAGGCGACGATGACAAAATATACACCTGTCTACATCGCCTTATACACGAAAATGCAGCAATTTTGGAATAATCGACAACAATCAGCTGGCTTATTGGCCGAAAATGCAAACCAAGTTCCCTCCCCCGCAAGGTTAAGGGTGCCAAGACATGAAAACGACTTCCGTTTACTTAGCCGCTTTGGTGTTCACAAGCGTCTCCGTGCTGAACGCCCAAGTCGAGGAGGGCCCGATTCCTCGCGTGGTGAAGAAAGATGGCGCTGCGCCCTGCTGGTCGATGATGCACCTTACCTGATGTTGGGCGCACAGGTTCACAACTCCAGCGACTGGCCGGCTATAGCCGAGGGTGAAACCCACGGCTAATGATATTGGGCCCCTTCGGGGAACGCGCTACATGAGCCTTCCAGAATATGCCGAGCGTGAGGTAAAATTACCCTTGCTTCGCGGCGGCTCCTCGCACTTGACCGGTAATATGCGTCACTTGATGATCCTTTCCGCTGTGTTCTTCCTCTTCGTTTCTGCGGGGGCCGCACAATCTCCACCGGGCCAAGTCCCCTCCAGCGTGCTGCACCAAATTGCCACCGAGTTCGAACAGGGAAAGGTTCCGGAAGCCGAACGGGGAGTGCGTACAGCTCTCGAGAAAGCGCCCCGCGACCCCGCCGCCCTGAGTCTATTGGGTGTCATCCTGGATGCCCAGCAGCGTTACGGCGAGGCCGAGTCCGCGTACCAACAAGCCCTCGCCGTGGTCCCCGGCTCGCCCGGGATCCTAAACAACCTGGGTAACCACTACTTGGCGCAGGGCAAGGCTAATCAGGCGCGCGCGGCGTTTCTGAAGGTGGTCGGGGCCAATCCTGGTCACCCGAATGCCAATCTGCAATTAGCTCAGCTCAGCGTAGCTGCCAGACAGGGCGCGGCCGCCCTCAAGTATCTCGACCGTTTGCCGGCGGAAAGCCGGGACTCGCCTCCGGTCGAGATCCTGCGCGCGCGGGCGATGAAATTAGCCGGTCAGAACAAGGCCGCCGGGAATCTCCTCGCTGAAGTCGAGAGCAAAGCCGGAAATGACCCGAGTGTGGCCTTCTCCATTGGCATGACCCTCGCCGAATGGCAGCGCTATGGCGACGCCGAGAACGCCTTTACCCGAGCCCTGGACGCTGATCCCACCAACTTCGACATCCTTTATAACCTGGGTCTCGCCGCACAACATGCCGCGCATACGACGCGTGCCCTGGAGGTCTATCGGGTGGCCCTTCAGCAGCGCCCCAATGATGCCGATTGTCTCTTCAACCTGGCGAGCATCTACATGCAAACGGGCCACGCGGACGAGGCGATTATGCCGCTGATGCAGGCCCACAGCGCGGCTCCCGAGCGCCCGGAGATTCTCTTTGCTCTGGCCCAGGCCAGCCAGGATATAGGTTTCTACGGTGATGCGGCTACGGCCATTGACCAATATCTCCAGTTGAAACCTGAGGATGACATCGCCCGTCGCGAGCGCGGGTTTTGTCTGATCCGTTCCAAGAGCCTCGATCAGGGCCTCGAGGACCTCCGCTGGTACACGCGGAAACACCCCAAGGATGCGCGGGGACTTTACGAGCTGGCCATCGGCGAGACGGTGCGGGAGTCAGACAAGACGCTCCAGCATCTCGATCAGGCGCTGGCCATCGATCCCACGTTCAATGCTGCCCGGTTCGCTCGCGCGGTCCTCTATTACGAAAAGGGCCGGACCGAAGACTCCGTTGCGGACGTGAAGCTCTTGCTGTCAAAGGAGCCCGACAACTTCCGTGCGCTGGACGTCCTCGGTCAGGATTACACGCGTTTGGAGCGGTACCCGGAGGCCGCCGAGGTCCTCGCGCGAGCCGCTGAACTCGCGCCCAAAGACCCCAAGATCCTCACCCACTACGCCCACGTTCTCAGCCGCATGGGTCGGAAGGAGGATGCGGAGAAGGTGCTGGCTGACTTTCGAGCTTTCGCCGCGGCGGAGGGGCCTCGGCCCAACCAGGGACTGTTCGACTACCTCAACCTCCCGCCGGAGAAACAGTATGCCAAGTACATGGAAAACCTCCAGCGGAACATCGCCCTGCGGCCGGAGGATCCTAATCTGCGCGTGCAATTGGGCAAGACGTACCTCCAGCAGGGGAAACCCGACCAGGCGATAGAAGCCTTTCGCCTTGCCAGGAAACTGACCTCCGACCCTGACCTCCTGTCCACCTGCGGATTAGCGCTCTTCGACTTTGGGCAGTACGCTGCCTCGCGGGAATTCTTGGAACCTGCGGTCGCCGCCAATCCGTCTGCCGCGGATTTGCGTCTGAACCTCGTCATCACCGTATTCCACACCGCCGGCCCCGAGGCCGGATTGCAAGTCCTCGACGGCACGCCTCCGGAGCAACGCAAGGGAGACTACTTCCTGCTCCGCGCCCAGATTCTCGATGCCATGAACAAGCCCGAGGAAGCCGCCGAGGCCCTGAATAGGGGGTTCGCCGCTGCGCCCACGCGAGCTGATCTCTATTTCCAGGCCGCCCTATTTCTGATCAAACACGAGCAGTATAAGCGGGCCATCGGGTTTCTCGAGCAAGCCAACCACGCCATCCCGGACGCGCCCGAACTGCAACTGCTCCAAGCCATGGCTTGCGAACTGGTTCGCGACCACGACAACGCCATGCGCGTCCTGGCGCGGATCGAGTCACACTGGCCCGAGTGGGCCCTCCCCTACATGGTTCAAGGCATCACGCTCGCCATCCGTTTGCGCTCGGCGGAGGCCGAGCCGGTGCTCAAGAACGCCATCGCCCTGGGAGCCGATAACGGCATTACCAATTATTACCTGGCGTTGGTCATCGTCAACAGCACTCCCGAGAGAGTCGAAGAAGCCCACCAGGCCATTTCCAAGGCACTGCAAATGACCCCGGACGATGTTTATGTTCAGTCTTTGGCGGGGAAGATCGACTTCCTGCAAAAAGATTATCCCTCCGCTTTGGACCATTTAAACGCTGCCCTGCGTATGTGGCCCGAAATGTCAGAGGCGCATCAAACCTTGGCGGGAGTGTATAAGGCCATGGGCGACAAGGAAAAATCCATCGCGGAGCTGAAGGAGATCCTGCGCATCAAGCAGGAGAATCCCACCGCCGACCAAACGCCGCCCTTCCCCATGGAAAAGCTGTTGTTCTCGGTACAGGCGCCTTCGCACCCCCGGATGTAACCTGCGTTCCTAATCCGCTAGGGAGTCTTGGCGCGTTCCAACTCTTGTCGGGCTTTTTCCTGAAGGCCCAAGGCTGCGTAGGCTCGAGCCAATTGGGAATGCGCTTTGGCCATCTTGGGGACAATCTTCACGGCTCTTTCCAGCTCTCGCGCGGCGTCCTGCGGACGGTCCAGATAGAGGTAGAGTTCACCCAGGGCCTCGTGCGCTTCCGCATAGTCAGGGAGGATTTTCACGGCGCGCTGGAAGGCTTGAATGGCCGGCTCTGGCTGCTTCCGGCGGGTGTAGACGACTCCCAGGTTATAGGCCGCAGAGAAGTTTGTGGGATCGAGTTCGAGCGCCCGGCGAAGTGAACGCTCGGCCCCATCCAAATCCTGTTCCGCTATTTGTGAGGTCCCCAGATAGTATGCTGCCGTGGCGTTTCTGGGGTCGAGTTCGAGGACAGACTGAAAATACTCGGCAGCGTGGCGGAAATCCTGCAAATGGTAGTAATCACGCGCCAGGAGAAAGCGAATGGTGCGTGAATGAGCCTCGGTTTTTTCCGCCTCTTGCAGGTGGCGGAGTGACTGCGCGTAGCGTCCCTGCTGGTCGTCGGTGAGCGCCGCGGCCACCAACTCATAAACCTGGATGCGGTCCTTCGGATCGGGAAGCGCCGCGCCGCTGGCGTCAGTGATGTTGCCCCCCGACACCGCCACGTACCCCAGCGATCTGAGACTCTCCAGCAGGGCCGGATCGGTGGGCGCCATCTCCGTTGCGGCCGTGCCCGCCGCCGGCGTGAAGTGGCTGACCAAGGCCTGGAGCCTGCCGTACATCTCTTGCGCCAGAGCCTGGTGCGTGCTGAACAGATTGTGTAACTCCTTGGGGTCGGCGCGCGTGTCGTAAAGTTCCGGCCGGGTTGTCGCAATGTATTTCAGCCCGCGCCATTGGAGGCTGCGCAGGTAATTCCAGCCGAAATGCAGCAGTGGAGGATAGCTCTCCGCGTAAAGATTCGAGGGGTTCTCGGCCGCACGGCCCAGCATCAGGTTCGCCAGGCTCCGCCCTTGCACGCTGGCAGGGATGGGGATTCTCAGCGCGTGCAAGATGGTGGGCATCACGTCGACGAGCGAGACCTCGTCCTGGACTACGCGCGGTACAAGACCGGGCATTTGGACGATCAAGGGTACATGCAAAGTCGAGTTATAAACGAAGAAGCCGTGAGTCTTCTCGCCGTGTTCGCCCAGACTCTCACCGTGGTCACTGGCCAGAACCATCAGCGATTTGTCCAGGAGCCCCTGCTGCGTGAGGGCCGCAAGGAGGCGGCCGACCTGGACGTCTGCAAAGGCGATTTCCCCGTCATAGGGACGGCTCCGGTACCGGCTGGCGTAAGGTTCCGGGGGTGCGTACGGCGCGTGAGCGTCGTAGAGATGGACCCACAGAAAGACTGGCCGCCGGGCGTTGCTCTCCAGCCACTTCGTGGCTGCATCAACGACTTGGTCACCACGCCGCTTCACCGCATCCAGGTGCACTTCTTCCAGGTCCTTGAATTCGAAGTGATCGAAATACGTGTTAAAGCCCTGGTTCAAACCGAAACGCGAATCCAGCACCGGCGCGCCCAGGAAAGCTGCGGTCGTGTACCCCTGGTCGTGAAGAATCTTGGCCAGAGTGACCGCACTCGGGGGAAGCCGGTTACCACTGAAATCGTGCATGCCGGTCGCCAGCGGAAACTCCCCGGTCAGCAGTGCCGCGTGCGCAGGCAGGGTGATGGGAACCGGCGTGTAAGCTTGGGCAAACCGTATTCCGCCCCGCGCCAATCGGTCTATGTTGGGCGTTTGAATTAAGGTATCACCGTAACAGCCCAGGTGGTCTGGACGAAGGGTGTCAACGGTGATGAGGACTACGCTGAGGGCGGGCCGCTCGGTTGCCCCACCCCGCAGGCTCAGGATAGCCAGAGTGAAGATCACGAGCAGGATTTTGCCAGGCGTATGGTTCATGATGTCGCGCATCCGACACTGCATCTTATGGCGACGGCGACGGTTGTGGCAAGACCCTTGCTGTTGCGCCCTGCGTGTCCGTGGCTGTGAAGCACGGTCGGGCCAGAAAAGCCGCAGGCTTCAGAAAACGGGCCGGCGCAACGCTCGGCGCCTCCCTCCTCACGCCCTCCCGCGCCGGGCCTCTCTCGCGGGAAAACAGGGGACGGACCAATTCCCGCGCAAGACCACGAGACAACTCCTGCTGACAAGGCGAATTCGCCGGAGGAAAGCGCCCCCCGTGTTATAATCGCGCTACTTGAGGACTGCGGCCGGCGCAAGGAGGAGGCCGCAGGCAATTTAAGAATCCTTACGGGGGCAAGCTGGAGAAGAATTCATGCCGCTGAATAATTACGAAAAAGTCTGGCACAACGGGAAGTTCATTCCCTGGTCGGAGGCTACGATTCACGTTGCTGCGCACGTGGTTCACTACGCTTCCTGCCTGTTTGAGGGTATTCGCTGTTATGAGACTCCTCAAGGGCCCGCCATCTTTCGCCTGAAGGAGCACACCGACCGCCTGGTAAACTCTTCCAAGATCTATCGCATGGAATTGCCCTATACACGCGAGCAACTGGCGCAGGCGATGGTCGAACTGGTGCGCATCAACAATACCCAGCATTGCTACATTCGCCCCGTGGTATTTCGCGGCTTTGGAGAAATGGGCGTCAACCCCCTGAAGAATCCGATCGAAATCTACCTGCTGGCTTGGGCTTGGGGAAAGTATCTGGGCGACGAGGCGCTGCGCCAGGGCGTGGACGTGTGCGTTTCCTCCTGGCAACGAATTGCACCCAACACTCTGCCGGCCATGGCCAAGTCCGCAGCGAATTACATGAACGCCCAACTCATCAAGATGGAGGCGATTACCAACGGTTACACGGAAGGAATCTCCCTCGATGCGAGCGGCCATGTCAGTGAAGGCAGTGGTGAGAATATCTTTGTCATCCGGGATGGCAAGATCTTCACACCCCCGCTTTCGGCCTCCGTGCTCCCCGGCATTACGCGCGACTCCGTCATCACGCTGGCGCTCGAAATGGGCTATGCCGTGAGCGAGCAGAACATCGCCCGCGAGCTATTGTACATCGCAGACGAAGTCTTCTTCACCGGCACCGCAGCGGAGGTCACTCCCATCCGTTCCGTCGACCGCATCGTGGTCGGAAGGGGTCAGCCCGGCCCGGTGACGCGCGCCTTGCAGGAACGCTTCCTCTCGATTGTGCAAGGCGAGGCGGAGGACAAATACGGCTGGCTGACCGTCTGCAACCAGCCAGTGGCAGCGGGCGGATGAGGAGGCTTGCCAGAGCCGGCACTGGCAAACTGCGTTCGGCCTGCCGGGGGCGAGGCGCGCTTGCCCGGCCCGCCCGCAGGCGAGTGGCAGATAGGCCTGAGGCTGGTCCTTTGACACCTCGCCGGGCGTGTGCTAACTTGAGCGCAAGCTCGGGAAGAACCTCCGCGAGGGGTTTCAAATGAGTGATGGCGCCGATAATCTGAATATTGACATGCTGCTCCGGACAGCCTGCGAAAACAAAGCTTCCGACCTGCATTTGAAGGTGGGGAACTATCCTTACGTCCGCGTGGATGGCGACCTGCGCCCGCTCACGCAGTACACCCGCATCTCCAGCGAGGACATGCTGAACATGGCCTTCAGCATGATGACGAACCGGCAAAAGCAAAAGTTCAAGGAAAATGCCGAGCTCGACATGGCTTACGGTGTCGCGGGCCTGGGCCGTTTCCGCGTGAACGTCTTTCAGCAGCGGGGCAACGTCGGCATGGTGCTGCGCGTTATCCCCACCAAGATCCGCACCATGGAAGAACTCTATTTGCCCAGGATCCTCGACAAGATCTGCCAGGAAACGCGCGGCCTGGTGCTGGTGACTGGGACCACGGGAAGCGGCAAGACCACGACTCTGGCCGCCATGGTGGACCGCATCAATACCACCCGCACGGACCACGTCATCACCATCGAAGATCCCATCGAGTTTCTCCACCGCGACAAGAAAGGTTTTGTGAACCAGCGCGAAGTGGAAGTGGACACGCCTAGTTTCGGCATCGCGCTGCGCGCTGCTCTTCGCCAGGACCCTAACGTCATCCTGGTGGGCGAAATGCGCGATCTCGAGACCATCCAGACCGCACTGCTGGCCGCAGAGACCGGCCACTTGGTATTCTCCACCTTACATACCATGGACGCCACCGAAACCATCCAGCGCACCATCGCCGTGTTCCCGCCCCCTGAGCAAAAGCAGGTCCGGCTGCAAATGGCCAGCACGTTGCGGGCGGTCCTTTCCCAACGGCTGGTGCGCAAGGCGGACGGCATCGGGCGCGTTCCGGCGGTGGAAGTGCTGGTGACCACAGATTACATTCGCGACTGCATCATCAATCCTGAGAAAACCCGCCAGATTCACGACGCCATCGCCGCAGGCGTCTCCCAGTATTCGATGCAGACTTTCGACCAATCGCTCTACGACCTCTACTCACGAGGGTTGATCACCCTGGAGGAAGCCCTGATCAATTCCACCAATCCCGACGAGTTCAAGCTGCGCATCGCCGGCGTCCGCAGCACGTCCGACGCGGCCCGGGAGGAAATGGAGCGAGCCAGCCAGGTGGAACGGTTTGCGAAAAGGTAAGCAGACTCCCCCCGATCCTCTCAATGTGGCGTTGCGCATGCTTGCCCGCCGCCCCTACTCGGTCGCCGAGTTGCGCCGGGCCCTGGAAAGAAAACTCCCGGAAGCGGCCACGCTGCCCGCGGTCCTCGCCCGCTTGCGAGAACTGGGCTACCTCGACGACAAGAAGTTCGCCGAACAAACCGCCTATTCCCTCGCCCAGAACCGCGCCCTGGGGCCGCATCGCGTCCGGCGCGAGCTGAAGGCAAAGCTCGTCAACTACAAACATATCGAAGCCGCGGTCGAACAGGCTTACCAGGAAACCCCGGCTCGCGAATTACTGGAACAGGCACTCGCAAAAAAGCTCCGTGCTCTTCGCCTACCCCTTACGCGCGCCCGCTTCCATTCGCTCTGCCAGAGTCTGTTGCGCCGGGGATTCAGCGCGGGTGACATTATCAGAGCAGTGCGTGCCCGAACCGAGTTGAGGCCCGTCGCTGATGAGATTGAGCCATTGGATCTGGAAGCCGCTGGCGAGGAGCCCAGACCGTAACGAACCAACAGCATCCATCTTAGCGCGACTATCGGCAGCAGCCAGAAGAAGTGAGAGAGGACACCGGCAACAAGAAAAAGGAGTCTGTCTCTTTGCCCTCTCTGCTCAGTTTTTCTCTGTGGCCTCTGTGTTAAACTCATTTCCGAAAAGCAAAGGACCAAGATATCTCATGCAATCGAATGAAATTCGGAAAACGTTTTTGGAATTCTTCGCCCAGCGGGGGCACAGAATTGTGAATTCGTCGTCGCTCGTGCCGGTGAACGACCCCACTTTGCTCTTTTCGAACGCCGGCATGAACCAGTTCAAGGACGTCTTTCTGGGACGCGAGCGTCGTGACTATACGCGCGCTTGCTCGTCGCAGAAGTGCGTGCGGGCTGGGGGCAAACATAATGACCTGGAACAGGTGGGCCGCACCACCCGCCACCACACATTTTTCGAGATGCTCGGCAACTTCTCCTTCGGCGACTACTTTAAGAAGGAAGCGATTCCCTGGGCGTGGGAACTGATGACCAAGGAATTCGCCATCCCGCGCGAAAAACTCTACGTAACGGTATTTCGCGAGGACGACGAGGCCGAGGGAATCTGGGCGCGGGATGTGGGGGTGCCGCGCCAGCGCATCTTCCGTCTCGACGAGAAGGACAACTTCTGGCAAATGGGCGACACCGGCCCCTGCGGGCCGTGCTCGGAGATTCACTACGACCTCGGGCCTGCGGCAAGTGACTCCGGTCACACCGACTGCCAATTCCCTTGCGAGTGCGGCCGCTACGTCGAGCTGTGGAATCTCGTCTTCATGCAGTTCAATCGCGATGAGCAGGGGAATATGACGCCACTTCCCCGCCCTTCCATCGACACCGGCGCGGGCCTGGAGCGCCTAGCGGCTGTCCTTCAGGGGAAGCTTTCCAACTTTGATACAGATTTCTTTCGCCCACTAATCGATGAAGCCGCGGCGCTCGCCAACGTCGAATACGGCGCAAACCACGATACCGACGTTTCCCTGCGCATCATCGCCGACCACGCGCGCGCCGCCACCTTCCTGATTTCCGACGGCGTCTTGCCCTCGAATGAAGGTCGTGGCTACGTGCTGCGCCTCATCATGCGCCGCGCGCTCTACCACGGTCAGACGCTGGGCCTGAATGAGCCTTTCCTCTATAAGATTAGCGGCCGCGTCGTGGACATCATGAAAAACGCGTATCCGGAACTTACTCAGACCGCACCCCACATCGCCAAGGCCATCAAGATTGAGGAGGAAAAATACGCGCAGACGACCAAGATCGGAATCGAGAAACTCAACGAGGCCCGCGTCGTTCTCGATTCAGGCGATGTGACGGACTTCGCAACTTGGAGGACTCGCCCAATAAGTGCGGGGGATCAGAGCATGCTGAGGGCCGGACAGTTTGCGCTTGAGCATGGTCGCGAGGACGACTTGCTCCACGGCACGCGCAGAATGATTAGTGGGGAAGACCTATTTAGACTTCACGACACCTTTGGCCTGCGCCCCGACTTTGTTGAAGACATCGTGAAGAATTATGGCTTGGGCGTTGATCGTGCTGGTTACGAAGCTGAAATGCAAAAGCAGCGCGAGCGGGCGCGGGCGTCCTGGAAAGGTGTCGAAAAGAAAACTGCCTCGCCCGCTTATCTGACCCTGGCGGAAAAGAGCAAGACGGTCTTCGATGGCTATACACAGACGGCTTCGAACGACTGCCGCATCGTGGCTCTAGTTGTGAATGGCGATACGGTTGATGAAGTGAAGCCCGGCGCCAAGGTCGAGATCGTTCTCGACCACACACCGTTCTACGCCGAAGCGGGCGGACAGGTCGGCGATGTCGGTCATTTCCTCGCACCCGCGACAGACCATGAAGTTGCGCATATCACTAACACTTACTACGCAGTCGGTGGATTGACCGTCCATAAGGCCGAAGCCTTCGATGCCCTGCGTATGGGCGATCTGGTGACTGCAAAAGTGGACGCCGAGCGCCGTGACGCCATCCGCCGCAATCACACCGCCACGCATTTGCTCCACGCGGCATTACGAAAGACGCTGGGGACGCAGGTCAAGCAGGCGGGGTCGCTGGTGGCTCCGGACCGTTTGCGGTTTGACTTCACGCACTACGCGGGGCTTGACCAACAAGACCTACTCGACATCGAGGACTTGGTGAACGAGCACATCCTCAGGAACGAGGAAGTTACGACGACCGTCATGGATCTCGACACGGCGGTGAACGCGGGGGCCATGGCGCTGTTTGGTGAGAAATATGCCGACCAAGTCAGGGTGCTCACGATCGACGATTTCTCAAGAGAGCTTTGCGGCGGCACGCACGTGCGCCGCACGGGCGACATCGGTCTTTTCAAGATTATCTCCGAAGGCAGCGTGGCTGCGGGCACGCGTCGAATCGAGGCTGTGACCGGCACGGGTGCTCTCGGAGAGATGAGAAAGGCCAGCGAGACACTGGCGCTGCTTTCCGAAGCGCTGCGCTCGAAGCCCGATGGGCTGATGGAGGCCATTGAGCAGCTCACCACAAGCGAGAAAAAGCTTCGCAAGGAAATGGAAGCCCAACAGATGAAGCGCGCGGCCTCGGCTGCCAGCGACCTGGCCGGGGAGGCGCGCGAAGTAAAAGGCGTGCGCGTGATTGCGGCGCGCGTGGAGGTGACGGACCGTTCCGCCCTCCGCCAGATGGTGGATGACCTGCGCGTGAAACTCCAATCCGGCGTGATCGTCCTGGGCAGCGTGGCGGACGGGAAGGTTTCACTCATTGCGGCGGTGACGAAAGACCTGACCGGCAAGCTTGACGCGGGGAAGATCGTGAAGCAGGCGGCGGCATACGTGGAAGGCTCGGGCGGCGGGCGCAAGGACCTGGCGGAGGCCGGCGGCAAGAATCCCGCCAAGCTCGACGAATCCCTCCAGGCGGTTCCCAGCATCATCGAGCAGATGCTTTAGTATCTCACCACGCCGCAGGGATTTGTTCGAGGAATCCCAAGCGTGGGGCTTTACAGGCTTTGGGAGAACCTTCCGGGACTGTCATTCTGAGGAGCCGCAGGCGGTCCTGAGCATAGCGAAGGAAGAATCTCGCATTGCCATGAGAATACGCAGAGCGAGAGCCTTCGCGGAGTTTTGCTGCCATGGAGAAGGAACACGCAGCGCTTCAGATCGAACGCGCGCAAGAATCCGACTTCGACTGGTGTGCGCGACTGATGGCAGGAAGCGAACCCTGGATTACCTTGCGCCGCGACCTGGAGCAGTGCCGGGCAGCCCTCGACCGGCCTGGGAGCGAACTGTTTGTTGCCCGCGAGGGTGGCCGGCAAATGGCGTTCCTCCTCATTCATCCTTACGGTTTCGCCGGCTCTCCTTACATTGCGTCAATCGCAGTGGCAGAGAGTGCACGGGGCAAAGGCCTGGGATCCCAACTGCTCGCCTTTGCTGAAAGGCACGAGGCGGGAAGACGATTCATTTTCCTTTGTGTCTCTTCCTTCAACCACCGCGCGCAAGAGCTCTACTACCGCCTCGGATACAAGCGCGTGGGTGAGATTCCCAACTTCGTCATCGAGGGACACTCCGAGTTGCTGATGTGCAAGAAGCTGCCATGAATGCCCCTCAGGCCCTGACCACGGGACCGACCTCGCCCCAAGGCACTGGCCGGCGCCTGGTGCTCTTGCTGACCATGGCTGCCTCAGTTGGATACCTGTGCCGGGTCGATATCACGGTTGTGGCCCCGCACCTGATGGCCGAGCTGGGCCTTTCTCAGCCGCAAATGGGTAAGGTATTCGGCGCTTTCCTGCTGGGTTACACGCTTTTCCAGATACCCTCCGGATGGCTTGCGGGCCGGGTGCCCACCAGGCCCCTGTTCTTTGCTCTGGCACTGGGCTGGACGGCGCTCACGTTCACGAATGCCCTCGTGGGACGGCCGTATTGGGGGTTCGCAATAGGCACGCTGCCGTGGCTTATGCTGCTGCGTTTTGTACTCGGCATCATGGCCGCGCCCACGTACCCCGCCGCCAGCCGTGCTATTTCACTCTCAGTTTCTCCCGAGCGGCAGGGTAGCGCGAACGGCATGGTCCTCGGGAGCATAGGGATTGGCTCAGCCGTGACGCCGCCGCTCCTGGGATTCGTTACGCTGCATTGGGGATGGCGTCCAGCCCTCCTGGTGGCAGCCCTGCTCGCCGCTCTCGCTGCCCTGCTTTGGAGGTGGTTGGTCCCGCCGGCACAAATCCCCATAGCCGCCCGCCCGTCCCAAGTGCAGACGGGGACCACGGCCTGCGAAACACCTCTTCGCAGCCGCAGCTTCTGGTTCCTCACCGCAAGCTACACTTTGCAGGGCTACGTCGGGTACGTCTTCGTATTCTGGTTTTTCCTGTACCTCGTCCAAGTGCGCCGTTTTGAATTGCTGCAAGCGGCGTGGCTGACCACGCTGCCCTGGATCTTGAGCCTGCTCGTCATCCCGCTGGGCGGAGTGGTTTCGGACTGGGCTGTCAGACGTTGGGGCTCGACTTGGGGCCGTAGAACCCTGCCCCTGCCGGCCCTGACCTTAGCGGCAGGTTCCCTTTTCCTGGGTGCACGCACCAGCAGCGCATGGTTGGCCGCGGCGAGCTTGACCGTAGCCACGGCGCTCGTCCTTGCCACGGAAGGTTCCTACTGGGCATCCATGACCACAATCTCCGGCCCGCAGAGCGGAACAGGGGGTGGGGTCATGAATTTTGGAAGCAATCTGGGCGGCCTGATGTCTCCCGTCATCACACCTTGGCTGGCGGTACGATTGGGTTGGGAAAATGCACTCGCCTTAGCTGCCGCGCTGGCCGTCCTGGGAGCGCTCCTGTGGTTTGGCGTCACGATCGATCCAGTCAAGGCCAAAGCTGGAACTTCCGAAAAACGTCCATTTGGCTGAGCTTCCGCGTCGAGGCTGATCCTCAATGCCACGCCGGCGTGAGGGCAGCGCGCCCGGAACGGTGGTCTGGCGCGAGGATGGAAACACCTAATTCGCTGAAACAGGCTGGACACAGTCCGCTAAGCTTGGCAAAATGATTGTTGACACCCATTCGGGGCGTGGCGCAGCCTGGTAGCGCGCTTGCCTTGGGCGCAAGAGGTCCGCGGTTCGAATCCGCGCGCCCCGACCACCAGTCACTTATTTTCATAAGCGCGGCCTTTTCGAGACTGTTTGAGAACATGAATTCCGGGCAAGAGGTCCGCAATCTGATGCACTACGCTGAGGGTCTCCGGACGCCGGTGTTCCGGGGGAGGAATCGTTCATGGAAATTCGTCGCAAGGATGCCTTGGACTACCATCGGCAAGGCCGCAAGGGGAAGATCGAACTCACACCCACCAAGCCCTGCCGGACGCAATGGGATTTGAGCCTGGCCTACACGCCTGGTGTGGCTGAACCGTGCAAGGAGATTCACAAAGACCCGGAACTCTCCTTTGAATACACCGCGCGCGGTAACTTGGTGGCCGTAGTCTCGAACGGCACGGCCGTCCTCGGCCTCGGCAACATCGGGGCGTACGCTTCCAAGCCCGTGATGGAGGGCAAGGCCGTCCTCTTCAAGCGTTTTGCTGACATCGACGTCTTCGACCTGGAGGTTGGCTCCCCGGACCCGGCGGACGTCATCCGGTTCTGCCAACTCCTCGAACCCACCTGTGGCGGCATCAACCTGGAAGACATCAAGGCCCCGGAGTGCTTCCAGATCGAAGAGGCCCTGCGCCGCAGCATGTCCATCCCGGTGTTTCATGACGACCAGCACGGCACGGCCATCATCTCCGGGGCAGCGCTGCTGAACGCGCTGGAACTGGTCGGCAAGCAGATTGACCATGTGCGCGTGGTCTTCAACGGCGCGGGCGCTGCGGGCCTCGCCAGCGCTCTGCACTACGTGCGGCTGGGAGTACGCAAGGAAAACATCACGATGTGTGATATCCATGGCGTAATTTACCGGGGGCGTACCGAGGGCATGAACCCCTACAACTCGCAGTTCGCTGTGGAAACGCCCAAGCGGCGGCTCGCCGAAGTTCTGGAAGGCGCCGACGTCTTTGTGGGGCTTTCCGTGGGTGATTGCGTTACGCCCGAGATGCTCCAGCCCATGGCGGCACGGCCCATCATCTTCGCCATGGCGAATCCCACCCCCGAGATCAGCTACGATAAGGCCAAGGCGGCGCGGCCCGATGCCATTGTTGCGACGGGCCGCTCGGACTTTCCCAACCAGGTGAACAATGTTCTGGGCTTTCCTTCCATCTTCCGCGGGGCGCTCGACGTGCGGGCGCGAGCCATCAATGAGGAGATGAAGATCGCCGCCACCCACGCGCTGGCGGCCTTGGCGAAAGAGGACGTGCCGGATTCCGTGTTGCGCGCTTATGGCCTGGGCCGGCTGCAATTCGGGCCGGAGTACATCATTCCCAAACCTTTCGATCCCCGCGTGTTGATTTGGGAATCAGCGGCCGTAGCCGAAGCCGCCATGCGCACGGGAGTAGCGCAGGTCGAAGTCAACCTCGCGGACTATCGCGAGCAACTGGCGCGCCGTCTAGGCCGCACTTACGAAGTCATGCAGAACGTGCGCCAGCGTGCCCAAAGGGCGCCCAAGCGCATCGTCTTCTCCGAAGGCGAGCACGATAAAGTGCTGCGCGCCAGCCATCAGCTCATGGAAGAAAACATCGCTTATCCGATCCTCCTCGGCCGCTCGCTCGTCATCAAAAAACGTCTACTGGAACTGGGATTCGAGGACGTGCAACCGGAGGTCGTTGACCCCGTGCAATCGACGCGCTTTGAGGCGTACGTCCAGGAGTTCTACCGCCTGCGCCGGCGGCGCGGCGTGACCCAGAGCGAAGCGCATGAGCAAATGCTCAATCCGAATTATTACGGCGCTATGATGGTGCACATGGGCGACGCCGACGGATTCCTGGCGGGCGTGAGCCAGCACTATCCCGACACGATCCGCCCGGCCTTGCAGATTATCAAGACGCGGCCCGACGTACACCGGGTCTCCGCTGTGTTTGTCATCGTCACCAAGCGGGACGTTTACTTCTTCGCGGACACGCACGTGAATATAGACCCCACGGCGGAGGATTTGGCGGAGATTGCCGTCCTGGCCGCGGAAGTGACGCGCGAATTCGAGGTCGAGCCGCGCGTGGCCATGCTCTCCTTCTCAAACTTCGGCAGCACGCAGGACCCCATGTCCGTCAAGATGCGGCGCGCCGCGGAACTGGTGATGGAAAAGAATCCCAACCTGATGGTGGATGGTGAAATGATGGCCGACACCGCGCTGGTGCCGGAGATTCTCGCGGAAGAGTACCCCTTCGCAAAACTCAAGGGCGGCGCTACGGTGCTGATATTCCCCTGCCTCGAGGCCGCCAACATTGCCTACAAGATGATGATGCGGATCGGCGGCGCGGAGGCGCTGGGGCCGATCCTGATGGGGCTTTCGAAATCCGTCCACGTGCTGCAGCGCGGCTCGACGGTGGAAGAAATCGTGAACATGGCCGCCATCGCCGTCGTGGACGCCCAAAAGCACGCCCTCGAGCTGCGCGCTGTGCCCCGTTCACCGGCAGCGTGAGGGAACTCGAAACTCGGCACCCCATTTCACCGGTGCGGGAGTTCTTGCACGGCGCCACCCACTCGATCCTTGTCGCCCTCACCCCTGGCTATTTGAGATTGATCGTGCCGCGGCATTTCGACTTCCCGCACCGGCAATGCATGGTTTCGTCAGTGTCGTCGTAGTTGTAATCGACGGTCAACTCCTCACCTTTATGAATCGCGCGCAGGCTCATGTAGAGGACATGGCCCCTCATAATCCGCGACACCAAGTTGGGCTCACAAGAGTGGTTAATTAACTGCGCTCCTGAGCCGCCCAGTGCGCCGTCGAGCGTCCAATGATCATCCAGGACGAAAAGGTACGGCGTGTTCGCGCGCCGCTGGGCCTCGCGCGGGCCGATCTTCTCACCGGTGTACTCGATCACCTTGCGGTTGGCCGGGATGTCCTCCTCCGCGTAGACGCCCCAGCGATGGATTTTCGACGGCCCGACCCGCAGACGAAAGCAGGAGTGTTTGAGATTAATGGCCGGAACAGGGGTGGCGTCGTGCTTGGGCATGGTGGAATCATGGTAGCGCAGCGCGGTGGAGCCGCAAAAGAAAATCAAAAGGCAAAGCGAAAATGGCAAAAGTGAAATGCCGTGCGTTCATAAATGCTTGCCAAGGAAACAAGAGATTGCGGTAGTGCAATTCAGAAAATCACCACGTCGCAGAATCACTCGCCGGGGGCGCGAAGGTTCTGGAACATTTTGAGCTTCAGTTGTGTCTAAAGAGGTGTGTCTGGCGGCCGCAGGGTTTCTCTGACGAACAATGGAGGGTTCCAGCGGTGCTTGAGGTTATAGGGCTTACCAAACGCTACAACAACGTCTCCGCCGTCGATGATGTGAGCTTCCGCATTGACCCTGGCGAGGTCTACGGATACCTCGGGCCCAATGGTTCGGGCAAGACCACAACGGTGAAGATGCTGATTGGATTACTTGAGCCCACCGCTGGCGGCATTTTCTTGGATGGGAAGGATATTCGGGCCGACCTGATTGGGTACCGCAAACGGCTTGGTTACGTTCCCGAAGAACCCCACCTTTACCCTTACCTGAGTGGGAGGGAGTACTTGGAACTCGTGGGGCGGCTGCGGTCCATCCCCGAGCGATTAGTCGGCGCCAAGGTTGACAGCCTCTTGGAACTCTTCTCCCTTAGCCGGCAACGCCACTCGCCCATTTCCTCTTACTCGAAGGGGATGAAGCAAAAAGTCCTGATTTGCGCCGCGCTGCTGCATAACCCCGACATCCTGATATTCGACGAACCGCTTTCCGGGCTGGACGTGACTTCCGTTCTGGTTTTCAGGGATGTTGTCAAGGCGCTGGCCGCGGAGGGCAAGATCATTCTGTACAGCTCGCATGTCCTGGAAGTAGTTGAAAAGCTGTGTTCACGGGTGATGATCTTGCACCGGGGACGCGGGGTGGCCAACGACCTAGTCGAGCGGTTGCGCGACTTGATGAAGCTTCCGTCGCTTGAGCAGATTTTCCGCGAATTGGTCGTTGAGGAGGATACGGAGAAGCTGGCGAAGAACATCGTCGAAGTGATGAAGCACTAAGCCTGAGGGGTGCAGTGCCTTCCTTGGTCCGAATCCGCAAGCTCTTCCGTGACGACGAAACACACTTCGTCCAACTGGCGGAGCATTTTTTCCGCCGCTTCTTTGACAACGAGTTCGTTTCACGCGGCGGTGAGGCCCGGCTAAGCGTCGTCCATATCCTCGCCGCGCTGGCTGTGCCGCCCATCCTCTACACATTCTATTTGATTCACACTTACGACTTCATCTGGTGGAATTTTCGGGGGCAATTCGCCTCCGTCGCCCTGGTGGATCATTGCCGCTATGTTACGTTCTCCATGGTCATTACGGGCTTGGTGGCGGTGCTGGAGTGGGACGCGATGTTCCTCGATCGCCGGGACTACGCGATCCTGACCCCTCTGCCCCTCAAGGCGGGTGCTATTTTCGCGGCCAAAATCACGGCGCTCCTACTTTTCCTGTCGCTTTTCGTCGTTGACATCGCAGCCCTCCCCACATTTTTCTATCCTTTGGTAGAAACCATCGGTATAGGCGGAGCGCGCGTGTCGTTCCTCCAGGTCTGCGACATGATCGCGTCCCACGGGATCGCGGTTTTCGGCGCCAGCGCTTTCAGTTTCCTGTTTTTTGTGGCCGTCGAAGGCCTGCTCATCAACTTCCTGCGGCCCCGCGCCTTCAAAATGGTTTCACTTTACGTGCAAGTCCTCGCGATGGTCGTGCTGCTCTTACTGCTTTTCCTGTTGCCCATTATTTCTGACCTCCTGCCTACCTGGGAACACACGCACGACGTGAAGCTATTTTGGCTCCCACCCTTTTGGTTTGTGGGCCTCTATCAAACCCTTCTAGGCTCGGGCGATGCCCTCTTCCACTCACTAGCCCAGATTTCCCTCCTGGCACTTGGCCTCGCGACTCTCGCCTGCGCTGCGGGCTATTTGGTCAACTACAAAGGGCATACGCAGCGGGCCCTGGAAGCGAGCGAGGCTGACCCTGTGCGCCGCTCCCGCCTGGCTTTTGCAGCAACGTGGCTTTTGACCCGACTCGTTCTGCGCAAACCTCTGGAGCGCGCCATCTTCTTCTTCGTGGCAAGAACTCTCGCACGCAGCACCAAGCACCGGCTCTACCTTGCAACTTACGTAGGAGTAGGATTCGCATTGGCCGCGTTCGGGATTCTGGAAGCGCTGGTGCACTCCGCGCACGGGGAATTCGCGATCGCAGTCTTCCGGCCCAACGAAGCCTTGCTCGCCATCCCACTCATCATGTCATTTTTCATCCTGTCGGGGATGCGCATTGTCTTCACGGTCCCGGCGGAACTGAGGGCAAATTGGGTTTTTCAGTTGACCGAGAACGAACACCGGCAGGATGGTTTCACTGGGGTAAGAAAAGCTATGGTCGTGCCTGTCGCTTTGCTCTTTCTATTCCTCTTCCCTCTCTATGCTGCTCTCTGGGGGTGGCCCACGGCATTTCAGCATCTTACCTTAGGCCTGCTCCTCTCGCTCATTTTGGTGGAGTTGTTGTTAATGAACTTCCGGAAGATTCCCTTCACCTGCTCCTATCAGCCGGGAAAGGCCAATATCACGCTGCTTGGCGTTTTCTATTGGTTTGCTTTTACGACCTACGCCTACACCATGGCCGCGCTGGAACGTTGGCTGCTCCAGGATGCGGTTCGGTGGATTGTCTTCTTTGTCTTGGTACTCCTGGCACTCTTGGCGCTCGTCTTGTGGCGAAAAACAATGCCGGTCGTGGGGCGAAGTATCATGTTCGAAGATGATCCGAGTCCCGAGGTGCAAACGCTGGGTCTGAATACCTAGCCGCAAGGCTCTTCACTTCGCATGGAATCACCGTGTCGTAGCAGGCGTTCCTACTAACAGTCTCAGCGCGGGATTCGCCGTCGACCACACTGGCGCCTAGTTGTTCTGGGACCGAGCCACCGACTTCTCAAGCGCCGCGTCGATGCGAGCGAGGGCGCGCTCCACTTGTTGCAAGTGCTCATCGGTGATGGTTTCGGGGTTCCTCTCTTGAAAAGCGGTGAGATTGGCTCGGATGGCGTTCGCGCCATTAGCGGTTTCGTGTGCGAGCGAATTCAGGGCATTCTCTCGAGCTTTCTCCTGCAATCTCAGATCCCTGCACCGAAACTTCCAGACCTGTAGCCGCCAAAATACGAGCGTGGCAATCGCAACGGCGAACAGCGGCGTATAGAAGGCTTGTATCCGCGGCTTAGAGGTAAGGGTGCATATCGTCACAAAGCTGTCCGCAACATAAAAGAGAATCATGAACCCAAGGAGGGACAGCCAACGGGTCCAGCGCGGCGCGGTCGAAGTGCCGCCCACGGCATTCGTGGCCGCGATCGACACGTCACGGATCGTCGCGAGTGTGGCTTGTGACTGCCCGAGTTGCGATCCTGCTACAGTGCCTTTCCCGTCTCCGGGAACTTGAATGGGCCTGCCCATCGCTTCTTCTCCTCCGCCCGCATCGTTGGTGCCGATTGCACCGTGCCCCGCATAGGGAGATCGGTCTCTCGCCGTGGGCTGCCTTCTTTCGCCCGCCCCGCAGGCTGACTTCATCACCAAACTACAGACTCCGGAGGCTAAGGGCGCATGGCGCCGGCTTCAAGCGCCCCGCTGTTCGTCCGGGCGCCGCGATTCTGCCCGCACGATTCCCGGGAATTCTTCGAACCGAGTTCCTGTCCGCAAGGCCTGGGTTGCGGCAATCTGTACAAGCTGAGCTGCCATTGTAGCCGAAATAGTCGGCAGGCTCTCTTCCTCCCGTGCTTCAAGTCCCGCCGCGCTGGTGAGTTCCTGCCACTGGTGGTTATTGTATATGCAGCCCGGATCGCCTGCCTGGATGTCGCCCGTGTAAGCCAAGGCCCGCGCCCGGCAGCCGCCGCAGTAATGCCGGTAGCTGCAAACCCCGCAGTGGTCGCCCCGGTCTTCGCGGTCCGCCAGGGTGTCAAAGAGCGAATTATTCCAGATATCATGGAAGCTCTGCTGGCGAACGTCGCCGACCTTGACGCCGGAGATATACACACAGGGGGTGATGAGGCCATTGGGCTGGATGGCACAGTAGCACCGTCCCGTGCCACAGCCGCCGATGTATCGAGAAAGCACCATAGTTTTTTTCCCGGGCCCGCGGCCGGCGTGGCCCGTGGCGAACAGTCCTTCCTCGGGCCCGTACACAATGCAGGAACGGCCAAACTGCGGCGCGGTCGACACGATGGTGATCTTGCCCTCCACCATAAGCTCCTGGAGTCTGCGCAGCAGCCCCTCGCGCTGGCCCGGGGTCAGGTCCTCCGCCATAATCTCCGTGCCGCGTCCCACGGGAATGAAATTGAAATGCGTGAAAGTCTGGCAGCCCAGGTCAATCGCAAACTGGACCGTGTCGTCGACCCGATAAGCGGTACGACGCGTAAAACAGCAAGCCATCCCGGTTTTAATGCCCGCCGCGACGGAGTTGCGAATCCCCTGCACGCTCCTCTCCCAGGACTTGGCTTGGCCTCGAAAGGCGTCGTGGACGGCGGGGTCGATGCTATCCAGGCTGACCTCGACGTATTTGACGTGGGCGGCTTTCAGGCGAGCGCAGATTTCCGGTGTCAGCAATGTCCCGTTCGTGGCCAGGGTCACGTGGATGCCGCGCTGGTGGCAGCGCTCCAGCACTTTCCAGAGATCGGGCGCCACCAGTGGCTCGCCCCCCGCGAAGGCCACGAAGGGCACGAATTCTTCGCCCATCTGGTCGATGAGATTCAGCTTTTCATCGGTCGAGAGCTCATCGGCGGCGGGCAGGCGGTGCGAGTTCTGGTAACAATGCCGGCAGGAGAGGTTGCAAGCCTGCGTGATATTCCAAACCGGGAACAAGGGCGCCGTGTAGCGCTGCGGAATGGTCAAGCCGTATGTCGCGATGCTCTTGGCTGTCAGCGCCAAAGCCTTTACGGTGGGGGGATGGTGAAAGAGGCGCTGCGTCATGGTTTCTTTGTCGAGCCGGGCTCTGCGAAGGGCCAGATCGATAATCCAATTCGGCACGCGCCACTTCAGGCGCTGCCAGAAGTCCGCCTGGTGGTTGTCGTAGTTCTCACAGAGCCGCATGAAGAGGCACGTGCCCTCCGCATCACGCCGGGTCATCCAGAAAAGTGCTTTCCGCACTGCAGGTTTGCAGAGCCAGTCTTCCAGCGCGTGACGGGAGTTCGGCAGCGGTGCGGTGAGGCGCCCCACTTGTGGGCGCGGGTGCGTCATGATTTTGCGATTTGATCTGCCAACGTACATTTCGAATCCTCAATCTAAGTCTTTGCGAACTCTTGATGATTTAACCCAAATAATCCCATACAAACCTGTTCTTTTAGCAATTTTGCTGCCTCTCTGAGATGCCGCCTGGCCAACCGCCCTTGGTTTTCAGCGGGCGTCTCATGCCATTTGCAAATGCGTTAGATGCTTGAATTGGGGTAAAGGGTTTAGATACAACGGCCAAACTAATCATGGACAATATGTCCACAGCGCTCTGTGCATCGTAGATGTTGACAAAATAGCTGAAGTATCCTGCCGTCGCCGCCATATAGACACAATGTCCGACTTGTTCTGCCGACAACATAGCTCGCAATGCCGTGCGCGACAGAAAGGCCATGTCCATACCACCTCTGCGTGAAGGGACAATGTGGCAACCCCCGACGGAATGCCGCTTGAGTTTCTTCCCACTTGTAGATATAAAGACAAACGCGAGAACGCTACCTCGCATACTTTGCACTGCTGGATGGCAGGAAAGGAACCCATCATGACGGATGAGATTAATCGACGAGATTTTCTGAGACGTGCCGCCCTGACCTCGGCAGGTGTAAGCCTGTCGATGTACGGCCTCAGCGCCGGGAATGTCCTAGGGGCGAACGACCGGATTCGCCTAGGCGTAATCGGCATGGGCCGCCAGGGCGTAGACGACATGCAAAACTTCATGCAACACGGCGTCGAAGTTGGCGCCGTCTGCGACGTTTTCCAACCCCAATTAGACAAAGGACTTGCAGCGGCGGGCGGCAAGGCCAAAGCCTTTAAGGACTTCCGCCAGGTGCTCGATGAAAAGGACATCGACGTAGTCCTGGTTGCCACTCCCGATCACTGGCACCCGCTCCCCATGGTGATGGCTTGCCAAGCCGGCAAGGACGTCTACGTGGAGAAGCCCATCTGCGTCGCGGTAGAAGAAGGCATGAAGATGGTGGAAGCTGCGCGCAAGTACAAGCGCGTGGTGCAGGTGGGACTCTGGCAGCGCTCGAACCTGCATTTTCAAAAGGCTGCCGAGTTGGTCCAGAACGGCATGCTAGGCAAGGTCAGCTTCGTGCGCACCTGGAATTACGACAACATCTACCCCGACGGCATCGGCAATCCGCCGGACGCCGATCCGCCCGCAGGGCTCGATTGGGACATGTGGCTCGGTCCCGCCCCCAAGGTTCCCTACAACTGGAACCGCTTCGGGGTGGGTGACCGCTGGTCCACGTTCCGTTACTTCTATGATTACGCCAACGGTTGGCCAGGCGACTGGGCCGTGCACCTGATGGACATCGTGCAGTGGGCCATGAAAACCGAGGGGCCGACCACCATCACCGCCCTGGGAACCAAGTACTACATCAAGGACAATGCGGATATCCCCGACACCCTCCAGATCACCTGGGAATACCCGACCTTCGTGGCCACCTACGAAAACCGCCTGTGCAATGCCAATTCCATGTACAAGCACGAATACGGAATCGAATTCCACGGCACCGACGGCACCATGTTCCTCGACCGGGAAGGCTTTCAGGTTTTCCCCGAGCTGACGGCGCAGCGCGACTACCGCGAGGTGCACGGGAATAACCCCAGGGGCGAGGAGCGGGAGTTGGGCAAGACCCCCAGCATGAAGATGGAACGAGTGGACGACGGACTGCTCCGGCATGTCGGAAACATGCTGGATTGCATGCGCACTCGCAAGACGCCGCAGACCGACATCGAATACGGCCATCGCAGCACCAGCGCCTGCCTGCTCGGCAACGTCGCCCTGCGTTCCAAGGAGCGGCTGGAGTGGGACGTCGCCAATCAGAAGTTGCTCAAAGGCGGCCCCGCGGCGCAGAAACTCATAGGCCGTGAGTACCGCGCGCCCTGGAAGTTGACGGTGTAGCAGAATTAGCCCCGGCATTCCGCGAGAAGGGAAATCCCTCGCGCGGGCAACGCCGTCTGGCCCTGAGACTCGAACGTCGTAGGGGCGGTCCACGAACCGCCCCTATGTGCCTCTGCGGGTCCGTTCCGGCATAAGAAACGTAGCGCAAGGCTCGTAATTCAGCCTCGCGGCTCGCCCGCGCCCGCGCCCGCGCCTTGGGCCGCGCGGCACCCCGAAGGCCCGGGATTCGGGGTTCGGGGTTCGCGATTCGGGGGAGGAAATCAGGTGCCAGGCGCCGGGTGTCAGGTACGGGACTCGGGGCTAGGGGCTCGAGACTAACTGTTGGCTGTCGGCTGTGAGCTGTTAGCTGTCCCATCTTGAATCTGTCATTTTGAATCTGCCATTCCGAATCTGCGATCTTGACTCTGCCATCTTGAATTTGCGATCAGCCCCCCCGCCCTACCCTATTTTGAACCTGCCATCTTGAATCTGCGATCAGCGCTACGCTTGCTTCGCGTGGCGCTATGCCCGAATAACTTCCCCCCATGGCTGCCGCCGTGGCCCACATTCCGCCGCCGCTACGCGGCTTATGATGCTGGCAACCGTAGCGCCGACCTTCAGGTCGGCATTTTTGCCCTGTCATTTCGTGCTGACCTAAAGGTCTACTTTTCTTGGGTCTGCCGCACATGGCTGGCGATGTAAAATCGCCGCAAGGGTTGCGTCTTTCGCCCCTCCGGGGCTAGGGGGAATTCGACTCGAACATTTTACCCACCGCTTGCGCAGTGGGCTACGGTCTTTCGCCCGCTACGCGGGCTGTCATGTTGAGCGGGTAATGCGGAAAGGGCTCGGTGCTCGGGATTCGGGGGGCCGGGGTTCGCGATTCGGGGGCCGGGATTTCGTCCCGGGATTAACTCTTAGATATCTGATGTTGAATCAGCCATCTTGAATCTGCAATTTCGAATTTGCGATCAGCGCTACGCTTGCTGATGACTGAAAACTGACAACTGAAGACTGATTTTTGGCGCCGTGCGATTGCCGCTGGTGCATCGGGCATGGGAAAAGCTTTCAGTGTTTTTGCAGTCTGTGCAGAATCTTGTGATCCAGAATAGCCGAAAGCACAGCCATTTCTTTCTTGTCTAGGGCAGCTAACCTTCCCATGATTACTCCAGTGATTTTGCCGTCCAGAAGCAGTTCTGTGCGCTCACTCCGCACAGCGATGAATTGCTTTTCAAGACTTTCGCATTCGGCGCATTCTGCCATTGCTCCTCCCCTGCACGTCCTCTTGGGTCACTGTTTCTTGAGGGATTCTGAAAGGTCAGAGGGTATCTGTAGACCGTCACGCTGTGCTTTTGCAAGGATGGCGATCTCTTCTTTCTCAAGTTTCTCTTCATTCGCTAGAATCGGCTCAATCTCACGATGGTAAAAAGCGGCTCGCTGCGAGATGGGCCGCCTCTCTAACTCTTTGACATTCGAGATTTCCTCTCGCAGCGCAGCGAATATCTCTGCATCCTTATCGTCCATGTCTTTAAGGAATTGAACTGTCGCAAGTATTCCTGGTGTTCTTAGTTCAGGATACTTGTTTACAAGTTGCGACATAGAAGTTACCAATGCACTCGTATCTTTGAAATGCCGTTGCGACTCATCGAGGAACGCTTCGAGTGTGAGACATTGCTGGTAGTACTCTCTATAAGTCGAAGGGTGGACGGAACGAATCTCTGTCAAGCGTTTACGAAATGCGGCGTTCTTTATTTTTTGTGGCTCGAATTCATTCACCAAGGAACTTATTTCTTGATCCTTTGCATCTTGCTTGCTGCGTCGGTCGCCCGCGATGATTCCACCTATCAGGGAAACGAGAAAAAGTGTACCGACGCAAGCAGTCCCGACGGAAGTGAATTTCTTATGCTTCCTTTTGAAGAGTGGATCGCTATCTGGTTCCACGCTAAGAATGGACTTCCAGAGTCGGTCTGCGGAGACGCCAAGAACGATGATCACAAAAACCGGCCCCGTGGCGGACCTGCTTAATTGATCGAGTCTGCCTGCGTACAGCATCCACGTGAAGTTGAATATTGTGATAGCAAAAGAGAAACTGAAGATCACAACGTCAATGCAGAGCCAGATGTACTTACCTCGTGCCGAGTGATCGGGTTCCTTGCGGTGCAAATAGGAGTCTTTTAGGCTGCCAGCTGTGAAGTCGTAGCCGCAGTCGCAGCGTAAAGCACTTGCGGGATTTTCGAGTCGGCAATTTGGGCATTTCATGGTAGGTGCCTATCAGTGGGCGGTTACTGCAAAGCACGGATCCGGCTTCGACCTTTGATGGGTTCAGTCTTACACCCTTACAATTCACCTTGTCAATGGATCGATGTCGAGCGCAGGCGTCGAGCGGTTCTTTGAAACGAATTCGCTCGAGGCGCTCAGGAAAGCCAACCGACGCCGTCCTGATTAGGGCCATTACTCACTTGACACCCAGGATGCATCGGGGTGGACAATGAAGCCATCTAGCCAAATCTCTGCTCCTTGGGGGCCAATCCTTAACGGCTGGTGAGTTGACGGGATATGGAAGGGATACTTCTTGGGTTGTCGGCGGGTGCATCTTAGGGATGGAGAGATTGATCTTGAGCTACGGATTTGGGGGCAGCCTTGGACAAGGAAATCAAGCGGGCTGCTGCGGCCTAACAGCGATGTGCGGCTCGTTGTTAGCTATCGACAAATCGAGCACGAACGGTGCAAGTAGCAAATCATTGTTTCTCCCAATCAATCTGACTACCATACTTGCAACGCCATCAAATACCTGCTCCCTTCGGGAAATTGAATCTCCATGTCCTGTTCGTTCACGCCTCTTCCAAGGCGCTACTAACTTACCACCATCATCCAGTAATCCAATAAGTACGCACCGGCTTTGGCCGCCCACAGGGAAGTCAATCATATCGAAGTCATGGTCCAGCCAACAGGGTGAGGACACGTCCCCAATTTCTTGTCCTTGGTGATTGTGATAGACAATTTGTGCCTGAACATATTCAGCATCAATGACCCTGCGTGAAACAGAAGGTTCGTTTCGAAAACATGCAATAATCCCACGCACATCTCGCTTATTTTGCTCTTCTTGAAATATTCCCCCGCAATTACTAACCGAAATGCTAATCCACGCTACTCTAGCCCGCAGAAAAACCAAGTTGGTTTTCGGAGGAATGTGAACTCCCGGAGCACTTTTCGCAAGAGCAGATTCTTCTTTCTTATTGTGAACACTGTAAGCACCCTCAAACACCATTACGAGAAGGATTAGAAGTAATCCGATGACCCACACATGCCACGGCCATTTGGGAATGAAGTTTAGGATAGAAAATTTCTGTTGCAGGGCTGGTGGAAAGAAGTTGTCCCGAACCTTCGTGAAGTTAGAAAATATGGTCCATACGAAAGCCACCACCCCAAAAGCCCAGTGGCCCCGAATAGCACGGGCAAAATGATAGCGTGCGACAAGAGGACGCATATGAAACACCTAAGCCATCCCGTACCAAATCAGTTCGGTCATGGGGTTATTCAGGCGTTGAGCGTATAGCAGTGAATGCTTTGAAAGCAAGATCTGTCTTGGGGTCGAGTTACGCCGCCTGGAAGCAAGCGTAGCGCGACCTCTGCTTTTTGAGGTCCGCGGCTTCTCGTTCCCGCCAGCGCTCGCCCGTTTGGTTCAGACATACAGAGTCCGAAGTCCGGAGTCCGATGTCCGAGGTCCATAAAGAACAGGGACGAGGGACCAGAAGCACAGTCCGAAGTCCTGGGTCCGAGGTCCGAAGTCCGAGGTCTGAAGTTTTACTCAGAAGCCGGTTTTGGCGGGCCTGGCTTTTTCCCGTAACTCGGAGACCAATTGATACACGGATTGCACGTCATCGATATCCACAAAGGTAGGAACACTCCCGACGCTCATTCCATCCCAGTCTCCAAATCCCCGCCTTCGCCCTCCGGACCACATGGGTTCGGCGGGAGCAAAGCGCAGCGTACCCATTCCGTTGGAGCCCTCTTCCTTGGTGAGAGTCGGTAAAGTATCGAGATAGGCGGAAGCCATTTGCTTTTTCCAGCCGTTTTGAACCACGATCACGCGCTTGTCGGTAACCACATAATGCGTGCGCTTCTTCTTCCACGCCGCGTAGATGAACCTGCCCCAAATGAAGTACTGTCCGATCAGGACGAAGGGGACGCCCCAGGCCATCATGAACAGATTGAAGCCAGGGGCGCGATGAAACGTCCCCCAGAATCCGGACACTCCCGCCTCCCAGACGATCGCAAAGCCGCCCCAGAGGAGGCTGAACGGAATCAAGAACACGTCTTGTTTGTGAAAGATGACACTGGTATTGGGTTGCCCGGCCCACGCGATGCTCTCGCCAAGCATGATTTCCGGCTGTACGGCTTCCATCGACTCGGGGTTTATCTGTGGCATTGGCGGAAACAGTAGCGCAATCCAGGAGCGCTGTCTACCGCGTTCAATGGAGGCGATACGCGATCCGAAGTCCGGAGTCCGAGGTCCGAAGTCCGAAGTCGAAAAAGAGCAGTGACGAGTGACGAGATACAGAGTCCGAAGTCCGAGGTCCGAAGTCCGAAGCAGCGAATTGCAAATCGGAAGAGCAGTGAGCGAGCGGTTCATTCACCCGATCACCGGATCACCCGAATTCCGCGAAGAGCAAGCGTGGCGCGGACCTCTGCGGTGCGAGGTCCGCGGCTTTTCGCGCCTAGGTTGGCTCTTTCTTGCTCTTTGGCGCAAACCATCATACACTTCCAAGTTATGAGCATCGAACGGCTGAAGAGAATAACGGTGGAAGAAGGAAAGTGCGGAGGCCGCCCCTGCATTCGGGGTTTTCGTCTCCGAGTTTCCGATGTCCTGGACCTCTTGGCTGGCGGCGCTTCCTTCGAAGAGATTCTCGCTGATTATCCCTTCCTGGAGAGAGAAGATATTCTTGCCGCCGTTGAATATGCAGCTCGCCAAGCCGACCACTCGGTGCTTCACGCCTCGTGAGATTCCTCTTTGATAACCAACTCCCGATAGCACTCGCTCGCTTCCTGGCCGCGCGAGGGTGTGATTGCAACCATGTCATGGATTTGGGCTTAGGCTCAGCATCCGACTCCGTGGTCTGGCACTATGCGCACCAGAACGAACTCATTGTCATCAGCAAGGATGAGGACTTCGTATACCTCGCGACGAGACCAGAGGACAAAGCGCGTCTTCTTTGGGTGCGCCTCGGCAATTGCCGCAATCACGTGTTGCTTGCCACCTTCGAACGCTCTTGGCCCCGGATTGAGGCACTCCTGAATGCGGGAGAACGCGTCATCGAGCTGAGGTAGAGCGGCGGGTCGGCGCAGAGGACAGCCCGGCGCCCGCCATCCCTCCCGGCCAGGTCCACTATTGCCCGGGCACGGCCTCACGCGCAGGCTGATCGCATGTCTTAAGAGCAGTGACGAGATACGGAGTCCGAGGTCCGAAGTCCGAGGTCCGAAGTCCGAAGCAGCCAATTGCAAATCGGAAGAGCAATCAAAGTCCGGAGTCCGAGGTCCGAAGTCCGAAGCAGCGAATTGCAAATCGGAAGAGCAATCAAAGTCCGAAGTCCGAAGCAGTCGCCCCTTGCGGTGGGCTTAGGGAATGGCGGTGACGTAGATGGCGGTCGAGTCGCCGCTCGAGGTGGGGGCGATAAACGCCGTGGTCTGCTGAGTATCTCCCGTGAGGGAGACGAGGGGCCTGCCCGGCGCGGCCAGGGTGATGGGCTGGAAATCCTCGGGGGTGGTGAGCCGATTCACTTGCCCGTCGCAATAGCAATAAAGTCCGAGGTCGTTGGGCGCTTCCGTAGGCGCGGCAGCGAAGATCATGTCGCCCCGTGGACCGATCGTCAGGCTCAGAATCCTGGCTAGGGCCTTGACCGGAGAGGGGCCGGGCGTTGGTTTAGCCGGCACGGGTTGGGAGGGATCGCCCGCCAGCAGGGCGGTCTGGATGTTCCCGTTTTCAAAGAAAAGCAGCAGCATCGGCACGCCCGCGGTGCCCGCGCGCGCTGCCAGCAATTCCGTGGTTTCAGCCGGCTCGGGAGGCGGTTTCAGCTCCTGGAAGGTCTGGATGGCGATAGCGCGGAAGAACTGCTCCAGCGCCGCCTCCGCCGAGGCGCCGTGCCGGATGAATGCCGCCTCGTCGTGGCTGAAGAAGAAGGGTTCAGGCCATTCTTGCGCCGAGACCTTCATCCCCGCCGGCAACTGCAACGCCTGCAGGCCGCGCGGGCTCCAGAGGAAAAGCCCCGAACCCGCCCCTTTCCCCGACCAGCGCGCTCCGAATAGAACATTCCCGTCGGAGGTTACGAGGGGTGCCGAAAACTCCTCGAACTTCGCTTCCGGCAGACCCGGCGGCGCATCCAGGTTAGTGACCAGCGCCTTGGCCCTTGCCCCTTCCTGCCGCACCACGGCGTACTTCGGGGCTTCCTCACTTGCCGAAGTCAACGTGGCGGCGAAGGCCATCACCCCCGCGTCGTTCATACTGGGTGCGCTGAAGCTGTCGTAGGCAGTCCTGGGAATCGGCGCCAGCAGACCCTGGAAGGCCGGGACCGTGAAGGTGACACCACTCGAACGCACGACGGCGTGCAATTCGCTGCGTGGGCTACGCAAACTGGAAAGGAATATGATTTCCCGGTTCTCGTTCATCGCCAGGTCGGAAAACGGCCCGAAAGTGAAACCCGGATGCCCGGGCACTCCCGCGCCGCTCTCGAGCAGCAGGCGAGTGTTCACCTGCGCAGACGCTCCGGGCACTCCGGCCCAAGCCAGCCAAACCGCCAGCGCCCATGCCGTCACCCTCGCGACCGCTCCAGCCCGAATTCGGACCACGGGGCTCAAACCACCTTTCTCGCCTTTTCCCCTTCTGCCGCGGGGGATTCTCCCAGCCGCCGGGGAACCCCTAACCTGTGTCGCACCCGCAACCGAATCAGGCAACCTAGCACTGAGCTTTCCCGGTCGTCAAGTCGAATTGGCCGTCTCGGCAGGTTTTGCAGGAGCTTAATCCCCGGTATGCCAAGGGGTTACTCGCGTGCCAGGGGTGGGACCATACTTCTATCCAGAACGCATAGTTTCTTGCGCATGCCCCCGGCAGCGGCGGTCTATGACCGCCCGGGATTGTAGCGTCGATCTCCGATCCACAACAGCGGTCGGAGACGGCCACTACAGCTTTTCTTAGAGGAATTTAAGTACTCTGCGTTTTGCGCCGATGTAGAATTATATGGAAAGTCCCCCGTAAGTCCCCCGGAGGAGGCTAAGTTGGCGCGTCCATTTCCTTGGAGACAGGTTGTCCTCTCGGTGGGGGTCAGCGGCGTAACCCTCTGGCGTGTTCCTTTCGCAAGCTTGCGGTCGGGCTTTCGCAACCTGGAGCTGCGCAGCCTGTCACTGGCGGCCTTCTGCATCCTGGTCATGTTCGTCCTGCGCGCTTACAAGTGGCACTGTCTGATGACCGCAGCGGGCAAACCCCGCCTGCGGCAATCGTTGCGCACCTTATTGGGAGGTTTCGCCCTGGGTTTGATTACCCCCGGCCGCTTGGGTGAATTGGGGCGCTGTCTCTTCGTGCGGAAGAACGAACGGACGCAGGTCGCGCTGCTCACTATACTCGACCGGACCTTGGATGTCTGGGCGCTGCTAACCTTGGTGGGGGCTAGTCTGTTCCTCCTGGTACCGCATCCCGCTGCCATCTTTGGGGTGGCCGTGTGGCTGGCACTGCTTCCCGTACTGCTGGGCTTCCCCGGCCTGCTCGCCCATCTCTCGAAGGCGGTGCGCAGGTCCAGCCATTTCCACGGGCACCTCGCGGAAGTGGCTGCCGCCGTGCCACCGGCGCGGATGCCGCGTTATGCGATCATGGCCATGGGCGCCATGTGGGCGGAATTGGCATCGTTCTTTTTCCTGCTCAGCGCGTTCTCCCCCACAGGCTTCGCCACCGCCGTCGCCACTTACCCTTACATCGTGCTGGCCGGAGACTTGCCCCTCTCGTTCAGTGGGGTAGGCGTACGCGAAGGCGCGGCCGCCTTGCTGCTTTCCCCTTACGCCGTGCCTTCCGGCGCCGCCGTGGATGCAGCCTTGCTGTGGTTTGTCTTCGCCATCCTCTTCCCGGCGGCCCTGGGCGTTGCCTGGCTGGTCGTCGAGAAGCTAAAGTCCCGCCTCCGGTATTCCGACGTCCCAGAGCCCCAGCTCGACCACGCTGGGAGGCCCCTGGACGCCCAACCCGCCCCGTGAAGACGGCACGGGCCCCTGCAAGGCCCGGTGAGGGCTCCTCAGCCCGGCCCGGACAAGCCCCACGCGGGGCGGGCGGGCGTGCAGCATTCCTGTGCAACCTGCGAGCCTTGCTTGGAATCCAATGGGCAGGGTTGCGGGAAGCTTGCCAGAGTGAAAACGGGAGCGTAAAGTGGAATGTGTAGCCGGGCAAGCCGAACCTCAAACCCTTCCAGGCCTGTCACGGAGAGGCTTGCAGAGGAGAATCCTATGAAGAAGTTGACCATGGCGATTGTACTTGGGCTATGGGCAGGATTGCTGCTGCCTGCTCTGCTGGCAGGCGAAACCAAGGTGTTGCCCGATACCATACCCGCCGGGAGCCTCCTCCACGTGCGGCTTACCTCAACGCTCACGTCCAAGACCAGCAAGACCGGCGACCCGTTCACGGGGATGGTCACGCAGGCGATTGTGGTGGACGGCAAGGAAATTGTCCCCTCCGGCAGCACGGTGGAGGGGCACGTGGCGTTCGTAAAGTCCTCGGGCCGCGTCACGGGCCTGGCGCAAATGCGCGTGCTGCTCGACGACATCATCACCCCGGACGACATGAAGATTCCCCTCAATGCGGGCCTGGAAGACATGAATGCCGGACCGTGCGCCAAAACCGGCAACGACGACGAGGGAACTATCAAGGGTTGCGGCAAGAGTAAGAAAGATGCCGCCAAGGACGCTGCCATTGCAGCGGGAATGGGTGCAGGGGCCGGAAGCATGGTGGGCCTGGGTTCGGAGATCGACTGCCGCTACTACGGAAATTGCGGCGGACCGGGCTTTGGAACCGCCCTGGGGATGGGGGCGGGCATCGGAGCGGGATCGGCGCTGATTTACAACCTCTTGAGACACGAGAAGCAGATCATCCTGGTGCAGGGCACCACCATGACCTTCGTCATCAACCGTTCCGTTGATGCCAATACCGGAAAGCCCATTGCGCCGGATATTCCGGCCGACCAGCAACTCGCGCCGGATGCGGTGGCCGCCCAACAGCCGACGGCGACTACTGCGACCAGCCAACAGGCCGCGCCGGATGCTCCGGTGGAGAAAGCAAAGCAGTGACGGGACCGGCTGTGTCGCTCCGGCGGGGGCGACCGGCCATGGAAACCCTCCCTCGCAATTTGCCGAAGGGACTTCGGATGAAACAAGCCTGTCTCCTTGCCCTGCTATCTGCCCTACCGCTCGCCGCGGGACCCGCTGACGAGAACAGCAATATAGCGTTACCGGCGGGCACGGAGCTGCAGGTCCGTCTGACCTCCGCCTTGAGCACCAAGACCAGCGATAGCGGCGACCCCTGGGAGGGACGTGTAATCGAGCCCATCTTCGCGCAGGGCCGCGAGGTGGTTCCCGCCAACAGTCGAGTGGACGGGCACATTACTTACCTGAAACCAGCGGGACGCGCCACCGGCGCGGGAGAGATGCGCATCGTGGCCGATACCATTTCGACTCCTGCCGAAGGCACCTTTACCATTGTGGCGTCCTTGCAGGATGCCGAGGGAAGAAATGGCTCCAAGCTGAAGGATGCGGAAGGAACCATGCAGGGCCCGGGTAAAGACGCGAAGGATGCTGCCAAGGAAGCCGGCATCGGCGCCGCGGTCGGCGCCGGCGTGGGGGTCATGACCGCGGGGGGCACAGGAGCTCTCTACGGGGCGGGCATTGGCGTGGTGGCGGCGGCCATCCACGTCCTGGCCAAGAAACATAAGGGTGTGGTGCTGCCACCGGGCACGGAAATGACGTTTGTTCTTTCGCGAGCGAGCCTCTCTAAACAGGTCCCCACTCCCCACCCAAACCCCTCCTCACCCTAGCCGCACATTCATCCCAACAACGTAATAGGAACGAGAGCTGAAATCCGAGGGAGCCAGTTGCGGCTTTGCGCCTTCAGGAAGGTCCTGGCTCGAGCTCCGGGAAGGCTCGCGAGAAATGCTCAGGCTCCGCACCGTTCACGGGGCAAGTGCTTTCCCGGCGGGAGCAATCTCGCTGAGGCGCTTGAGGTCGAGCACCATTTCACCCCGCGCATCTGCCTCGAAAGCGGGGACAAAGCGAGCTCCCCAGACCACCTCTTCGTTGCGGTAGGAATGGCGAACATGGACCGTCTGGAAAAACGTATCGTCGAAAGCCTTAATCAGAATCAGAAACTCGGCCTGCTCCCGGGCAAGGTCTCCGGCACTCTTGGCCCACATGGGGCTGGCCTCATCGATGGGATGAACGACCGTCCAGGTGAGCGGCAGGAACTGGATGGAGGCGCGTTCGAGCGCGAGCGGCTTGAACTTGCGCACCAGTCCACGGTCCGAGGGTTCCACGGTCGTCAGGAGTATGCGCGCTTCAATCTCCATCAAATTGTTACTGCGCCGATTCGCGATGCGGAATTGCAGACTCGTACCGGCCTGATAGGGCGCCACGATCATCTGTTGGCTGAAAGCGAGGCGCGCCGCAGGCCGCGAAAAGCGTCCGAAGAGCAGGCCGGTGGCGACCGCCAACGCCATCAGCCCCAGAAGAGCTTGCAATGCCGCCACGAGGTTGGCCGCAACACCGTCGGGAGAGATCCGGCCGTATCCGACGGTGGTGAACGTTTGGGCGCTGAAGAAAAAGGCACTCAGAAAGCGGCCGAGCGCCGTGCTTGTGTCGGCGCCCTGCAGGTGTTCCACGCCGATGCCCATATACACGAAAGCAAACAGCACGTTGGCTATCAAGTATCCGGCGAAGATCGTAGCCGCGAATACGGGCCAAGGCGCGTTGATCATGAAGAGATAGGGATGTACGTCTCGCCAGGTGGCCCCGCGTCGGCGAACATTGAATTGCCCTTTAGGGCTGATAATTCGATGTAAGTTGCCGCGGTATGTTTCTGTAAAGCCGGGGTCGAACGAAGGCTTGTCCATACTCAATGATAGAAGGAGCAAGGCGTTGATGTCCAGCCGTGTCCAGCACCGCGAGTCACGACAGGGGAGAGAGGGATGCACCCTGCTCACCAGGATCGGCGCGGGGTGCCCAGAAAAACACCTAGCGCTTTTTCAAAGTGACAGCCAGGCCGGCCCCTTCCATGTAGAAAATGGTCTCAAGGTCAGGGTTGGCAGTTACAGCCTTGACGTAGTCAGGAACCGCATCGACGTTATGTGCAAGGATCAAGCCGCCGGGTCGAATCAGCGGCAGCACTTTATTGAGATAGTCGACATATCCAGGCTTTTCGGCATCGATGAACGCCACATCCACTGGCCCTTTTACCTTCGCGATTTGCTCGTGCGCGTCACCTTCCACGCTGGTGACGAGCTTGGCCACGCCCGCTTGCTCGAAGTGCTGGCGCGCCATCGTCGCCCTGCCGTGGTCAATCTCCAGCGTGGTCAGGTGGCCGCCGGTATGGCGCAGCGCCAGGCAAAACCACAGTCCCGAGTAGCCGGTCGAAGTGCCGATCTCAAGCACCTGCTTGGCGTCGAGAGCCTCCGTGAGCAACCGCAAGGCCTTGCCGTCCTGGGGAGGCACGCTCAGGTAAGTTTGGTGGAGCTTCACCATGTTTTCCAGCACATTCAGGATCGTCTTCTCGCCCTCGCTATTCGGCAAGGAGGGGCTGGAAGGATGCGCCTGGCCGGCTGCAGACGCCGTTGGGCCAGGCGCATAGGCCAGGCCCAGGAGGATGATCGTGAGGGTCAGAATAAGTCTCATGGTTTTCTTCGTCCTTTCCGGTTCTTGAATTCAACCGATCCCGTCAAGACTCGTCGGCGCCGTCATGCTGAGAAAGGCAGCGCGGACCTATTCGGTAGGTCCGCGGTTTCTTCCTGCCTATCGAGGGTGAGCCGGGCACCTTCCGAACAGGTCCGCGGTACACCTGCTTACCCGAGTGCACTGCTGGGGTCCTTCGCTCCGCTCAGAACGACAGCTCCGGCGTTTTCATTCTGCCTTGGCTGGTTGGGTGGCGCGCGCCATCCAAATCGCAATTCCCCAGACGATCAGCCCCGCGATGAAGCCCTCGATCACACCCCCCGCCAGGGCGCGCATCAGCCGCGCAGCAACGGCGCCTTGTGAACGATCGAAAAAGTGGGTCTTGAAGAAAGGCGCGAGAGCAGCAATGAGCGTGGCGAGATAAACCCAGAACCGCCACGCCCATCCCAGCACGAGGGACGGCACCAGCAACTGGCGTGCTCCGGAAAGCCCGAACCTTGATCCCACCCCGCCCAGGTAGAAAGCGCTCAGGAAGACCAGCACGGTGGAGCTCCAGGCTGCGGCGCGCCAGGGTTCTACACCCATCGCTTCCATCCAGAAACGCATGATGACGAACACACCCAGCATCGCACCCGGAGCGACGGTCATCGGCCAGCGCCAGAGGAAGTGGATCGCGGCCATCAGCAGCAGGACCACGACAAACAAAACCCCAATGGCCACCAGGTGCCCAGCCACGTGCTCGCCGAAGAGGTGGCCCCAATTGCCATAGTCTTCCTTCTCGGCAAAGTGGCTGCGCTCCAAGTGGAACACGGCGGCGATGATCGTCGCCACGATGATCCAAGCCTCCGTCCATGCCGAAAGGACCAAAGCAGGAAGTAAGAGTTGACGGAAACGCTGCATCCCTCCCCGCAGCGGGGCTATGGCCGCCACATAAATGGCAACGATGAGCAGTCCCACGGTGGACGAGATATAACGCGCGATGTCATGGCGCAGGCCCACGAGTTCCAAAACAAAACGTGCGACCACCAACACGGCGAGAAAAATCATGGCGTGATACAGCAAGCGCACATAGGGCGTCCGACCAATTGTTGATGATTCCGGGGACATGGCTACCTCCTCAAACTTGCTTTTGCTATTTGTCGACCCACTACTGTTCCTGGGCCTGATTCATCATTGCTTCCCGCTTCGCCCTGAACTCCGAACCCGATTTCCAAGTTGGGAAGCTTTGCGCATTAGCAACCCGGTAGCCGACTTCGCCGAGAAGTTCCAGATCCTGGACCGCCCCACGCAGGTCCCAGTAAGGCTTCACCTTGTCCGAGGGTTTGTGGTAGTCCTCGGCGGTGAACTTCTCCCGCATCTCCAACCCCCAACCCGGCAGCTTTCCAACGTAATCCACGCCGCTGTCCGGATCAAGCGCTGGTACTCCCTGCTTCGCAAAACTGAAATGGTCGGACCGGTAGTAGTAGCCCTTCTCCGGCTCGGCGTCCGGCTTCACCACTCTTCCCTGCTCCGCCGCCACCGCCTTCACAACATCGTCCAGGGTAGACTGGCCAAGGCCGATGATCTCGACGTCCTTCGTCGGCCCCAACACGTTCATCCCATCCATATTGATCTCGGCGAGAGTCTTCGCAAGCGGGTAGAGGGGATGCTCGGCGTAGTACTGCGAACCCAGGAGTCCCTTTTCTTCGGCCGTCACCGAGAGAAACAAAATCGAACGCCGGGGAGGCGGCGTGAGGCGCGTGTAAGCACGGCCGAGCTCCAGCAAAGCTGCAACTCCGGAGGCATTGTCGACGGCCCCGTGATAGATCCTGTCGCTGTTGACTTCCGGACCGATACCGAGATGGTCCCAGTGGGCCGTGTAAATCACGTGCTCGTCACGGAGCTTGGGATCAGAGCCCTCCAGCCGGGCAACCACATTCTTCGACTCGATGGTGCGGATGCGGTTGTGAAGCTCGAGCGAGGCTTTCACGCCCAGGTCCACCGGGCGAAAGTCGCGGCGAGCAGCCGCCTTCTCCAGAGCGTCGAAATCCCTGCCCGTCATGGCGAAGAGTTCGCGCGCTTTTTCCAGAGTCATCCAGCCCTCGACCGCGCTGCGCGACATCCCCCGATCCGCCGCTACCAGGCTGAATTGCTCGCCCGTATTGCTGCTCTTGACCACCCCCCACGGATACCCCGCCGGTCCCGTCTGGTGCACAATCAGGCAACCGGCAGCGCCTTTCTCGGCGGCGATCTCAAACTTGTAGGTCCAGCGGCCGTAATAGGTCATGGCCTTGCCCTTGAACATCTTCTCGTCAAGCTGGGAAGGGTCATTGGGGTCCGGGACGGGCGGGTCATTGATGAGCATCACCAGGACTTTGCCCTTCACATCCACGCCCTTGTAATCGTCCCACTCGTACTCTGGGGCGACGACGCCGTAACCCACGAAAACCATATCAGCATCGAGAGTGACTGAGGGCTCAATTCGTTTCGTCCAGGCTACGAAATCGTCAGCGTACTTGAGCCTTACCTGCTTGCCGCCGGCAGGGGAAGCGAACACCAGTTCGGCTGCTGGGTCAGCCGTGATGCCGACCATAGGAATGTTTTGAAAGTAAGTGCCATCCGGGTTTCCCGGCTTGAGCCCGATTTCCTTGAATTGCGCTTCGATGAAACGCGTGGCCAGCGCCTCGCCTTTGGAGGCCGGGGCCCGTCCCTCGTATTCATCCGAGGAGAGAATCTTGATGTTCTCCAGCATCCGATCTGCGCTGATCTCGCTCCAGTCGGAAAGGCGGGGCACATCGGTCATGGCCAGAAGTATGCCGAAACCCAGCAGTGCGCCGACGGTTAAGCAAAGGAATAGCTTCATGAATGGCATAACAGACACTCCCTGAGCGTGTTTGCCGCGCGCTCGGCTTGATCGCGGGGGGATCTCCCCTGCACCTAAGGATGCACGATCATTTCGCGGCGGAGAGGCCGGCCAGGAACTCGCTGACCGCCTTTTCATAAGGCTCTGTCGCCTCGTTGAACCCCTCACCATGGCGATGCCCCGGCAAAACGATAATTCTCTTCAGCGGACTGTGGGCGTGCGCGTAAAGAGTCTGCGCGATGGACGGCGGCATGCGCCGGTCGCCCGACACGGCTACAAATAGCAGAGGCCGGTCGCCCATGCGCTCCACAGCATTCACCAAATCGAAGTCCGCAAGCCGGAAACCCGCGCGCCAGGCAGTCCAATAAGCAATTTCATCTGCGATCGGGAAGCCGGGCAGATTGAGAAATAGCTTCAGGTGGTGCCGCACGGTTGCCAGGAAGGAATCGAAGGAGCTGTCGGAAATCACCGCCGCCACGTCGGGCGATTCGGCCGCCGCCAGCAACGCCGCCGCCGCGCCCATCGAGACGCCCCACACAATGACCGGCCGCGCAGCTTCCTGCTGCCCGAGCGCAAAACGGACCGCCCCCTCCACGTCCCAGCGCTCCTGATACCCCAGGGTGGTGATGCGGCCTTCACTCATGCCCTGGTGCCGAAAGTCGAACAGCAGACCGTTGTAACCGAGGGAGTGCGCAAAAACGGCATGGGGCAGCATTTCGACTCGGGTCCGGTTGAGCCCGTGGCAGTAAATGATTGTCCCGCGCGCCGCGCCCGGCGCGGGAATGTGCCAACCTCGAAGCAGGATACCGTCCGGCGAGCGGAATTCTACCCATTGGAAGTCGAGGTCGTAGGATTTCGGGCTTTTGCCGTCGTTCCGGTCCGGGTAATGGTACTGGTGGTGGGTGGCGAAGTCGCTGAAAAACCACGGGACGAAGACCAGGAAAAAACCGGCAACCAGGGTTGCCAGAATGAGCAGAACATTTCGGATTATCTTCCAGACTCTCGAACCCGACGCCACACCCTTCTCCTGCTTTGATCTTTGCATGTTGTAGCGCCGAGCTTTAGCTCGGCAGGTGCTGATCCTTCGCCCGGCTCAGGACAGGCTCTAACGGTCGGCGCTACACGGGGTCCGCCGCGCCGTGCGGCTCCACAATGTGCGTTCCGAGCAAGATTGCCACGAGCACGGTCATGGCCCCGCAGAGGGAAGTGACGGAGGCGTAGCCATACCGCTGGAAGAGCACCCCACCGGTATAAGCGGCAGCGGCAATTCCCAGTTGCGAGGAGATGTTCCGCAAGGCAATGAACGAGCCGCGTTGCGCGGCAGGAACAAGTTCCGTCATGAGCGCGGTCAACGGCCCCTGGCGGAACGCAGCGCCCAGGCTGGCGAGGCCGAAAATGGCGAGCAACCCCCAGCCCCACGGCAAAAAGGGGACGAGTGTGATACCCGCAGCCAGCACAATGTTGCCGGCAATCGAAACCGCTCGCTTGCCCCAGCGGTCCGAGAGAATCCCTCCCAGCGGCGCGCTCCCCACGGCCACGACGCCCCCGAGCATGAAGACCCAGCCGATGGTCCGCGTGGTCAGATCGAAGCTGCTGCTCAGCCACTGACCGATGTAAGTCAGGAATCCGACCAGGCCACCCGAAACCAGGAAGGCAATTACCAACGCCGCGGCCGTATCCTGCCGCCGGAGGAAAGAACGGAAAGCTGCGATCGTGCCGCGCAACTTCTCCGTTGAGGGCAGCGGGTTTAAGCGCTCCCTGGGCAGGCTAATCGAGACGAGCGCCGCCACACATGCCAGAGCCGCGAAAAACAGGAAAGCCCGGCGCCAGCCGAAGCGGTCGGCAATCTGTGCGGCAATGGGTACACCCAGGATGGGTGCGGCAAAGTAAGCGGAGGAGATCAGCCCGATGGCGCGCCCGCGCACCTCGTAAGCGAACCAGTCTGCGGCAAAAGTGACGGAGCAGGTGGAAAGCGTCCCCGCCGCCAGGCCCGTCAGAGCTCGGGCAAGCATCAACTCGCTGAACGTCCGGCTCTGCGCAGCCGCCCAGGAGGCCACGGCAAAGAGCCCAGCCCCCGTTAACAAAAACCTGCGCCGGCCGTAATGGTCCGAGAGAGTTCCCGAAAAGAACGCCGCCACCGCGGCGGCAATCGAATACACCACTACCAGCAAGCCCGCCGCCCGAAGGCTGATGCCAAGCGAACTGACCAGCGACGGCAAGAGTGCCGCGATCATCTGGTTGTCGGCCAAACCCAGGAAGAGCAGGAAGAAAAGATTGGCAATCACCAATGTGTCCACTCGCAGCCCTTAGTGCCCACTGGGGCTTCCGAGCGAGCCCCACGTTCGGCGGATGGCTTGGCGCAAAGGTCAAGGCCCGGAAGGTTCATAGAAAGAGCGCCCGACCCTTCCTAAAAGTGGTGCAGGTCGAGCTTGATGGCCGCCTTGTCGGACATATCCATGATGGCCGCGGCATTAATGCCAATCGCAACCACAATGGCATCGCTGACTTCCTGCTTCGTCGCCCCATGTTCCAGCGCTTTCTTAATGTGTCCTTCCAGGCAACCTTCGCACTGGGCGATCAGTGAACAGCCGATGGCGATCAATTCTTTGGTTTTCAAATCGAGCGCTGAGGGAGTGAAGTAGCTTTCCTTGTAAAAGGCTCTGTAGATGTCGCGCATCCGCGGCTCGATCATACTCATTGAAAGCGGGGGTTTCTTCTTGCCCCCGGGTCCATGGTCTGCCATACCGAATCCTCGCTCTTCGGAGTTTAGGTTGAAAATCTGCAAGTCCGATTCAACAATCTATCGCCCTTCGCGGCATTTCGTGAAGTGCGGAAACGAGGGCGAGCATGATCCTTTCACCTCCCGAATTGCCTGCGCCGCCAATCGCTTGGGCATACCCGGTCCCAGACATCCCATGCTAAGCTTGAGAAATCGCCCTCTGCGTGCAACCTCTGAATACTAACACAGGTTCCAGGGTCAGGCCCGATCATTCCTGCCACAAGGGCAGTGCCATCGCATTCGTGATGTGTTACATGAGCTTTCTTTGCGCCGCCTTAGCCCGGATTTTCAAGGAATTGGAGGGGCTGAGCAATCGAAAGGCCCGTTTACGGCGACAGCCGCGCGGGATCCGTCAGCGCCGCATACAGCAAGGTGACGATCTCTGGAATCTCCAAGCGGATGGCAGTCCCCTTCCCCGGCCCGCTGTCAATGTGCAAGGAGAAGTCCTGGCCATAAAGGACCTTCAGACGCTCGTGCACATTGTGGATGCCGATACCGCTGTCGAGGACTTCGCTCTGCCTCCGTTCTGGGATACCCACGCCGTCGTCGCTGACCTCGATCATTAGCCGGCCATTCCGCCGCTTGGCTCGCAGGGTGATCGTACCTCCTTCGATCTTCGGGCCAATGCCGTGCCGGATGGCATTCTCCACGAGCGGCTGCAAGAGCATGTTGGGAACAACCATATCCAATGTATCCGGGTCAATTTCCTTGCGGACTTGCAGCTTGTCGCGCCCGAAGCGGACGACTTCGATGTCCAGGTAATCGTCGATGAAATCCAGTTCCTGCTTAAGCGGGGCGAAATGAACCTGGGTCTTCAGCCGGCGCCGAAGAATATTGGAGAGCTTGAGCAGCACTGCGCGCGCCGTGTCCGGATCAAAGCGCGTAAGCGAAGATATTGTATTCAGAGTGTTGAAGAGGAAATGCGGATTGATCTGGCTGATGAGTGCATCCATGCGGGCCTGCATGAGCGCCTTATCCTGTTCCTCCAACTTACGCTCGATACGGGTAGTGTTCCAGATGCGCACGGGGATGCCCACGCCAAGCAGAGTACCCAGTAGGATCAGCCCCTGCGTCCAGAGATGCGGCGAATCAGGAGAAAAAAGCAGCCTGCCATGCCCGATCCGGCCAACCCAAATCCGGAAGATTGCCAAAATCATGCAGAGTAGCGAAAAAAGCAGCTGCCAATCGATTGCCGGATGCTTGAAGCGTTGCTTGATAGACCGGTACAGGCTGAGGTCAAAAAAGCCGGAGAATTTCCAGATCTCTTCCTTGTCGGGACAAACCCAGCGCGCCGAACCAGCCGCCACTGCATAAAGTGTGGCCAGCGGCAAAGCCAGGAGCTCACGATGAGGGCCCAGCAAAGTCGGAAGGCTCACCATCAAGGCCACAGCCAAACCTACAATCGTTCCGCCCAGCAGCCCCGCCAACACCGTCACTTCCAAGCTCAGATCCGTAGTCTCGTAGGGGCCAATCAGGCGTGCGATCACGCCGAGGCCAAAGGGCACGCCCAGAAAGGCAGCGAAGAGCAACTTCTCGCGTGGCCCGCGTTGCTCGGTAACCAGCAAGCTCCGGAACTTTCCGAAGCGTGCGATGAAGCCTGCCAAAAGCGCGATGACCGCCAACTTGATCAGCAGATCAACGACGGTGAAGGCCGGAGGACTGTAGGTGACGGGATTCATTTTGAAAGGTGAACCACTCGTTGCGGAGCGCAATCCGCCTGCGCGGCACCCCACTGGACCGCCTGCCTTCCAGTCTTGCTCCCGAACAGGCTAAGACGCCGTGAAGTCATTCATGCCACCGCCCACAAAGTGTACCACCTCCAGGCGGTCGTCGGCTTGCACGATCAAGTCGCCCCATTTCGACCTGGGGACAATCTCCCGGTTGTACTCAACAGCCAGGCGATCGGCGGGCAGTTTTAGCCATTCGAGTAAAGCGGCCAAGGTCAGACCGGCGGGCACCTCGCGAGATTCTCCGTTCAGATGGATGTTGATCAAAAGGAGGACTCCCTATCAAGCAGGTCCCGTCCGGGGGGCAAACGGTTTGATCTCACCGGCCCTGATGCGCGCAATGACTTGCCGGTGCTGGTCTTCGAGTCGTCGTCTTATTTTCTCATCACGAGAATCGCCGGAAGCCAGCAAGTCCTGCAAGGAGCTCGTCAGCTTGTCGATGACGGCGCCCCGTAGGTATACTGTGGTCTCAATGGCCGCGTCCTTCCGAACCTCTGTCTGAATATGAAATATGACACCCTCGTGTTTGATGTCTGTGTTAAACCCCATCACCATGGCGCACGACCCGCGACTGCACAAGGCTCCTGGTTTAAATTCGTCAGATGTTACTGGCTCCCTTCCGTGCAGGCAAGAAAAAACTTGACACTCTCTGGAGCCGCCTCGTATAGTTTCAGGTGTAGGGCATACACATTAAAGTAACTGTAAGTGACTGAAATGACTGGAGCTTACCTCCCAATCTTGTTGCATTTCGCGGTGGTTGTGCTACTCGCCTTGGCCATTCTAGGCCTGTCTTGGTGGGTGGGAGTGAAGCGTCCAAACCGGGAGAAACTCTCCCCCTACGAGTGCGGGATTCCTCCTGTGGGCGACGCGCGGGAACGCTTTTCAGTCAGCTTTTATCTCGTGGGGATGCTCTTCATCCTTTTCGACGTCGAGGCCGTGTTTCTGTATCCCTGGGCCGTGGTTTTCAAGAGTCTAAAGTGGTTTGGCTTCTTTGAGATGCTCTTGTACATCGCTATCTTACTGGCTGGATATATTTACATTTGGAAGAAAGGCGCCTTGGACTGGACCCGTTAGCTTGCTTGGGACCGCCATGGCCAGCGAACTCTGTCGCGGCAGCATCTGAACGGAGCAAGGCAATCCACTTGGGCTTTTCGTGCTGAGGTTCGAATCATTGTCGCACGACGATTCCACCAGTGGCGCGCAGGGTAAGAGAGCGACATGGCCAGGGCTTTCGACTAACCTCTATGACCGCTGACTTAAAGGAAAACTTGGCTGTCCAGAAACTCCAGGAATTTGCCCCGGAGGCAATCGAAGACGCCCAGGCTTTCCGCGGCGAGGTGACACTGTATATCCGCCCCACCCATCTCCTTGGGGTCTGGGAGTTCCTCCGGGACGAGCCCAGCCTTAAGTTCAATTTCCTCGCGGACGTCACCGCTTTGGACCTCTACCCCCAAGAACCGCGCTTCGAGGTTGTATACCATCTCTTGTCGATCGAAACTGCCCAGCGTCTGCGCCTCAAGGTCCGGGTCGCAGGCAACAATCCCCGCATCCAGAGCGCGGTTCCCGTTTGGCCCTCCGCCAATTCCTTCGAACGCGAGGTCTTTGATCTGTTTGGAATTGCCTTTGAAGGTCATCCCTTCCTCGAGCGGATTCTCCTGCCGGAGGAATGGGAAGGCCATCCCCTGCGAAAAGACTACCCCACTGAGGGCTATCGATAATGCCGGTCACGCTGGAAAGAATCCCGGGCAAGGAAGAACGGGTCATTCTCAGCATGGGCCCGCAGCATCCCTCAACGCATGGGGTGTTGCGGTTGGTGCTTGATCTGGAAGGTGAGACGGTGGTGCGAGCCATTTTCGATATCGGCTATTTGCATACCGGTTTCGAGAAATCCTTCGAGAGCAAGACCTACTCCCAGGGCATCACGCTCACTGACCGCATGGATTACCTTGCGCCACTCTCCAACAACCTGGGGTTCTGCCTGGCGGCGGAGAAACTGCTCGACCTGGACATCCCGCCGCGGGCGCAGTGGATCCGCGTGCTGCTGACCGAACTCACCCGCATCCAAAGCCATTTGGTGTGGCTCGGCACGCACGCCATCGACCTCGGCGCCATGTCGGTCTTCCTTTACTGCTTCCGGGAGCGCGAGGATATTTTGCATATCTTCGAGGCCATCTCCGGGCAGCGCATGATGACCAGCTATTTCCGCATCGGGGGCCTGGCTCTCGAACCTCCGCTGGGCTGGCTGAAAGCCATCGTAAGATTCATCAAGATGTTTCCCGGGCGGATCGACGAATACGAGGCGCTGCTTACCCGGAACCCCATCTGGCTGCGCCGGACGCAGGGTATCGGGACTATTTCAGCACAGGATGCCATCGCCTACGGCCTATCGGGCGCCTCGCTGCGGGGTTCCGGGCCGGACTGGGACCTCCGAAAGAAACAACCCTATTCGAGCTACGATAAGTTTGATTTCGAAGTTCCGACCCGCCGCGAGGGCGACGTGTACGCGCGTTACCTGGTGCGCCTCGCGGAAATGCGCCAGTCGCTCCGCATCGTGCAGCAGGCCGTCGACGGCTTACCGGAAGGACCGGTGAAAGCTAACGCGCCACACATTGTCCTGCCGGATCGCGAGAGCATGAAGACCTCCATTGAGGCATTGATTTATCACTTCAAGATTGTGACCGAGGGCTTCCACCCGCCGGTCGGCGAAGTCTATCAAGCCATCGAATCGCCGCGCGGTGAACTGGGGTTTTACCTGGTCAGCGACGGTTCGCCCAAACCTTTCCGCTGCCACGTGCGCGCGCCCTCATTCGCCAACCTGCAGGCATTACCGAAATTGATCGAAGGGCGCATGATCGCTGACGTCGTGGCTTGCATCGGGACTATCGATATCGTGCTGGGAGAGGTGGATCGCTAGATGATTTCCGAAACGCTCAGCAAGAAATTCGACCAAATCATTGCGCGCTATCCACTGAAGCGCTCGGCGATGGTGCCGCTGCTTCTTTACGCGCAGGATGAAATCGGCCAGGTAAGCGACGAGGTCATCGCGGAGGTCGCGCGCCGGGTGGACGTTCGGCCCATTGAGGTTGTGGAGGTTGTCTCGTATTACTCCATGCTGCACCGCCAGCCCATGGGCAAGTACCATCTGCAAGTTTGCAGGGGCATCTCCTGTATGTTGCGTGGGGCCGACGAGGTGTTCGAGCATTGTGCGAGGAAGTTGGGAGTTGGACACAAGCAGACCACTCCGGATGGACTGTTTTCACTGGAGGAGGTCGAGTGCCTGGGAGCTTGCTGCGGCGCTCCCGCCCTGCAGGTCAATTATGACTATTACGAGAACCTGACGCCGGGTGAAATCGATCAACTCATCACGGAGCTGAAGAAGAAGGAGCCGCGGTCGAAGATGTGAGAAACGACGGGAAGGAGCAGGCTGCGCAAGAACCGCTCACACTGTCATCCTGAGGAGGCGAAGCCGGTCCTGAGTGAAACGACGGAACGACTAGTTGCGTAAAGAACCAAGTACAGAGGTCCTTCGCTGCACTCAGGAGGACAGCGCTACGCCAAGAATGACACGGCCCAGAGCTTTTTCAGCAACCTGATCGAGGCGCTATTCTCTTTTATGCCTGGCTATAACAATCCGATGTCCGGCAGCCCGCTGGAGGTCAAAGTCATCACCAAGCGCTTCGGTCTGCCCAACTCCACATCTCTAGAAGTCTACCTGCAAAATGACGGCTACCAGGCTTTGGAGAAAGTCCTGGCCATGAAACCCGAAGACGTCATCAACGAAGTGAAGAACTCCGGCCTGCGCGGCCGCGGCGGCGCCGGCTTCAATACGGGCATGAAATGGAGTTTTGTCCCCAAGCAATCGGCGAAGCCCAAGTACGTCGTGTGCAATGCGGACGAGAGCGAGCCCGGCACCTGCAAAGACCGCCCCCTGATGGAGTATGACCCGCATCAACTCATCGAAGGCATTATCATCGCGGGCTATGCCATCCAGGCTCATCAGGGTTTCATCTATATTCGGGGCGAGTATCGCTACCTCCTCGAGATTGTCGATCGGGCGCTCGCGGAAGCCTACGCGCGCGGCTATCTCGGCAAGAACCTGCGCGGCTCCGGTTTCGATTTTGAGCTTTCGACCCATACGGGGGCGGGCGCATATGAATGCGGCGAGGAGACCGCCCTGCTGAATTCCTTGGAGGGTCTGCGAGGTTATCCCCGGGTCAAGCCGCCCTTCCCGGCGGTGGTGGGTCTCTACGGCGGGCCGACCGTAATCAACAATGTGGAGACGCTCGCCAATGTTCCCCCCATCATCCGCAACGGGGCTGAGTGGTACGCCAAGCTTGGATCTCCGAAGAATGGCGGCACTCGCCTTTTCTGCCTGAGCGGCCACATTGCCCGTCCGGGAGTCTATGAATTGCCCATGGGCTTTCCTTTACGCCGGATGATCGAGGAGGTCGGGGGCGGCGTGTTGGGGGGCAAACGGCTTAAGGCCGTGATTCCCGGAGGCTCTTCGTGCCCGGTGTTGACTGCTAACGAAATTGACGTCGCCATGGATTTTGACGCGGTTGCCAAGATTGGCTCCATGCTCGGCTCCGGGGGCGTGATCGTTATGGATGACGACACGTGCATGGTGAAGGTGGCATGGCGCATCATGAAGTTTTACGCGCATGAATCCTGCGGCTGGTGTATTCCCTGCCGCGAGGGCACCTCCTGGCTCGAGCACTTGCTGGAACGCTTCCATTCCGGCGGCGCGCTCCCCGACGATCCCGACACCGCCCTGGACGTTGCCTACAACATCCTGGGTAAGACTCTCTGCCCGTTGGGCGACGCCGCCGCCATGCCGACCATCAGCATCCTGAAGAAGTTCCGGAACGAGTTCGAGGAGCATTTAGAACTCGGGTACTGCCCATACGAGAAGACAGCAGTGACGATCTAAGAGCGTTTCACACAGAGTACACAGAGCGGCTGTTCGATGAGATGATGGCTTTCGTTTGGCACAGAGGACTGCGGAACAAATAGCTCAGAGTCTCTGTGGGCTCTGTGCATTTTTCTCCGTGCCCTCTGTGTGAAACGCCCTTTGTGAATCGCATGAAAGAGCAAACACCTAATTCGCCGTTCATCATCCTGGATCAACCCTCCAAGGCGGGGAGCTCCCCGGTTCCAGGACCGTACACACGCAGTCCCAGTCTATCCCCCCGTGTGAATTCCGCGGCTGAGCCCATAACCCTGACGATCGACGGGAAGGAAGTGAAAGCGCCTGCCGGTACGCTGCTTATTGAAGCCGCCAAACAGGCGGGGATCGAGATTCCCTCCTACTGCTATTATCCCGGTTTGACGCTCCAGGGTGCCTGCCGCATGTGCCTGGTGACGATTGAAAAGATGCCCAAGCTGCAGACCGCCTGCACCACAGTTGTGGCCAATGGCATGGTGGTGCGGACCGAGACCGAGGAAGTTAGGAACGCCCGCAAGGCCATGCTGGAGTTCCTGCTCACCAACCACCCGCTGGATTGCCCCGTCTGCGATAAGGGCGGAGAGTGCGAACTGCAGGATGCCGTCTTCCGTTACGGCGCCGCGGAGACACGCTTCCTGGAAACCAAGCTTCACCATGAGGAGCGCAAGTTCTCCAACCTTGTCTATTACGATTGGCCCCGTTGCATCCTCTGCTACCGCTGCGTTCGGGTTTGCGACGAAGGCCTGGACGTGAATGCCTACGGCATCGGCTTCCGTGGCGCCCATAGCGAGATTGTTCCGAACCAGGGCGAGAAACTCGAGTGCGAAGAATGCGGCATGTGCATCGACATTTGCCCGGTGGGCGCGCTCACCAGCGGTCCCTACCGCTACAAGACCCGGCCCTGGGAAATGACTTACACCGGCACTATCTGCAACCACTGCGGCGACGGCTGCAAGACAACTCTCGCGGTCCGCAACAACCAGATCATTCGCGCCAACAACCGCGACCACTCCGGCTGCAATGGTGAGTTCCTCTGCGTCAAGGGCCGCTTTGGCTGGGACTTCGTCAACAGCGAGCAGAGATTGACGGCGCCGCTGATTCGCAGAAATGGCAAACAGGAAAGTGGAACCTGGAACGAAGCGCTGGGGATGGCCGCCGACTGCCTCCAGGGCGTCCTGAGACAGCATGGGCCGGATGCAATCGCCGTGATTGGTTCCAATCGCACGACAAACGAGGAGAATTATCTGCTTGGCCGCTTCGCGCGTACGGTGCTTGGAACTAACAATTTGGACCATCACCGGACGGCCGATTACGCTTCCCTGGTGCGCGCTTTGACAGAAGCAAACGCGACGGGTCGTTACGCTACCATCGAGAATATTCTCGAAGCTCCCTCGATTTTCCTGGTCGGCAACGATCCCACGCACCAGCATCCGCTCGTTGCCCATCAAATCCGCCAGGCTGTGCGATTGCGCAATGCTCGCCTGTACTTGCTGAACAGCCGAGAAATCAAGCTGCAGCGGCAGGCAAACCACAGCGTCATGCTCAAGCCGGGCGGAGAACCGGAAGCCATTCGCGCGCTTGCGGGGACGCAAGCACCCGCGCCCGGCCTCGTGCTCGACAACGCTGGCTCCCTTGATACCCTGCGCGAAAAGCTGCAGAAAGAATCCAACACGCTGATTATTTTCGGCGACGAGATCCGGGGAAAAGACGTGGCGGAACTGGTTCGCTGGGGCCTCGCGCTGGCCGGCCGCACGCAATTTGTCGCCCTCGGGGACTATGCGAATTCGCGCGGGGCTTCCGACCTGGGGTTGCTCCCCGATGTATTGCCGGGTTACGCGTCGCTCTCCGACCAGGCCGCTCGCGCGCACTACGAATTAATCTGGCAAGCCAAGATCCCATCCCGGCCGGGACGTGACATCCGCTCCATCCTGCAAGGCGTCCAATCGGGTGAGATCAAGGCCTTGCTGGTCTTCGGGTCGAATCCTGTCAAGACCTTTCATCTCCCCCAGCGGTCTCTGAGCAAGCTGACTTTCCTGATGGTGGCGGAACTTTTCCCCACCGAAACCACCGAACCTGCCCACGTGGTCTTGCCAGCAGCGAGTTTCGCGGAGAAATCCGGCACAATCACGAACACCTGCGGCCAAGTCCAGCTTGTGAAGAGGACCATGCGGAAGGCGAATACGCAAAGTGATCTGGAGGCTCTGCTCATCCTCGCCAGACTTCTGGGCCAAAAATGGCCCTATCAATCGCCTGACGACGTATCGCGGGAGATCATCGAGCAGGTTCCCGGCTACGCCGTGGCGCTGCCGCACTTGCTCCTCGGCCACGCCATCTCGACCCAGCCGGCCGGAATGCCTCCCGAACTTGCCAGCCCGGATTTGATTTTCTCTTCTCGAGATTCGCTCTTCACATCGGGGACCTTGAGCCGCTATAGTTGGGCACTGAACGCGGTGGACGAAGCCAAGAAACCACATGGGCACATTTTCTGAGACAGCGGTTCTCCTCGTCGTCGCGGCCGTTAAGATTGCGCTTGTCCTGTTTTTCTTGCTGACCGCGGTTGCCTATCTGACGTGGCTGGAGCGCAAGGTCGTAGCCCACATTCAAGCGCGCTGGGGACCCTACCTGGTGGGCCCGCATGGATTGCTGCAACCGGTCGCCGATGGCATAAAGTTCATCATGAAAGAGGATATTGTGCCTCTCGAGGCCGACCGGGTAACCTACTGGCTGGCGCCGTTCTTGGGTTTCGTTTTGGCCTTTCTTTCGATTGCCGTCATCCCCTTCGGTGGCAGCTTCACTTTCCACGGGATTCCGATTCAGCTCCAAATCACAGACGTGAACGTGGGCTTGCTGTTCATCTTTGGCGTCACCTCCCTGGGTGTTTACAGCATTTCTCTCGCGGGTTGGTCGTCCAACAGCAAGTACCCTCTATTCGGCGCACTTCGCTCCTCGGCACAGATGATCAGCTATGAGCTGTCGCTGGGCTTGGCCGTGGTCGGGGTCATCATGATGGCGGGATCCCTCAGCCTGCGCGGCATTGTAGACGCCCAAGGCGGTTTCTGGCATATCGGCGGAGCGAAGACATGGCTACCCCATTGGTATATCTTCGTTCAGCCGTTAGGATTCTTCATTTACTTCACGTCGGCGGTGGCGGAGACCAACCGTGTCCCGTTCGATTTGCCGGAAGGCGAGACGGAACTGGTGGGAGGTTTCCACACCGAGTACAGCAGTATGAAGTTCGCCATGTTCTTCATTTCGGAGTACGCCAACATGGTAACGGTTTCCTGCCTTGCTACCCTGCTGTTCTTCGGGGGCTGGCATGGCCCTGTGTTCGGGCCGGCGCTTCTGCGAGTCCTGCTTCCCGTCTTCTGGTTCTGCGTGAAGGTTTTCTGTTTCCTATTCTTTTACATCTGGATGCGTGGTACTCTCCCGCGCTTCCGATACGACCAATTGATGGCGTTCGGCTGGAAATTCCTGCTGCCCTTAGGGCTGCTGAACATTTTGCTAACCAGCTTGGTCATCGTCTGGCACGAGGCCCCCTAGACTGATATGACCGTTCTCTTTTACGTCTGTGCAACCCTCGCGGTCCTGGCCGCGCTGAACGTGATCCTTCAGCGCACCCCGGTGTACAGCGCACTTTCCTTAATTGTGGTCATGTGCGCGTTGGCGCTTGTGTATTTGTTGCTCGGCGCGGAGTTCCTGGCCGTCATTCAAGTCATCGTCTATGCCGGCGCCATCATGGTCTTATTCGTTTTCGTCATCATGCTCCTTAATGCTGGCAAAGAAACCTCGCGACAGCGCAGCCGAATGGCTCGGTGGCTGGGTGTGCCCCTCGTGACCGCCTTCTTGGCAGAATTGCTGTTTGCGGTCGGGAAGCAGTTTCCGCCCGTTCCCGCCACACCCCCGCCGCCCGATGGAAGTCCAGCCGCGATAGGTCATTTACTTTTCCAAAGCTATGTTCTGCCCTTCGAAGTGACTTCCATCTTGATTCTGGTCGCCGTACTGGGCGCCGTGATTTTGGCCAAAAAGGAGTTCTGAGGTAAAGAAGATGGTTCCGCTCTCACATTACCTGGCACTCAGCGCCATCCTCTTCGTCCTGGGGGCGGCTGGCTTCATCTTTCGACGAAATATGATTTCAGTTTTCATTTGTATTGAACTGATGCTCAATGGCGTCAACCTGGCGTTCATAGCCTTTTCACGATTCCTGGGGAATCAGGACGGACAGCTTTTTGTTTTCTTTGTCATCGTGGTGGCCGCCGCCGAGGCGGCAGTGGGACTGGCGATCATTATTGCTGTCAATCGAAACCGGGACACGCTGGACCTCGAGGACGTAGATTCGATGAAAGGGTAAGTGCACAACTTGCGCCCATTCATTAGATACTCATGAACCTGGAAGTTCTCTTGCCGCTCATGTTGTTGCCACCGCTCGTCGGCGCCGCTGCCAACGGGATCTGCGGCCGCCGCTTTTCCCAGGGCATGGTCTCGTTGATTGCATGTGCGAGCGCCGGTCTTTCCATGCTGGTCGCGATGCTCGTGGCATGGGTCTACTCCACCTCCTCCAGCGGGTTGGCGCCTTTCTCTCATAGCTATTTCACCTGGATCCAGGCGGGCGATCTGCGTGCGGATGTTGCGCTCTACTACGATCGGCTCACCCTGGTGATGACCCTGACCGTCACGGTGGTGGCCTTCCTGATTCACCTTTACTCGCGCGGCTACATGGAACACGAGGGCGGTTACTACCGCTTCTTCTGCTACTTGAATCTCTTCCTGTTCATGATGCTGACGCTGGTCACGGCCGCCAACTACCCGCTCATGTTTGTGGGGTGGGAGGGCGTCGGGCTCTGCTCGTACCTTTTGATTGGCTTCTACTTCCGCAAGCAGAGCGCCGCAGATGCGGGAAAAAAAGCTTTCATAGTGACGCGCATTGGTGACGCCGGGTTCACGGTCGGCGTGGCCTTGCTTTTCTGGACCTTCAAGACGCTGGATTTTCAAACGCTTTTCGCGAAAATCGGTGGATTGCCTCCCGGGCAACACGCCGGCACTTTGACGGCGATCGCGCTGGCCATCTTCCTGGGCGCAGTCGGGAAATCCGCCCAGCTCCCGCTTCACGTCTGGCTCCCGGACGCCATGGAAGGCCCGACACCGGTCAGCGCGCTCATCCATGCCGCCACGATGGTGACGGCCGGCGTCTATCTGGTGGCGCGGTCGAGCATCCTCTATGCGCATGCTCCCAAAGCCCTCGCGGCAGTCGGCATTGTGGGCGGCCTGACGGCGCTCTTTGCCGGCACCATCGCCCTTGCCCAAAACGACTTGAAACGCATGTTAGCCTACTCCACCATCAGCCAGCTCGGGTATATGTTCGTCGGCTGCGGAGTCGGCGTCTTTGCCGCCGGCATTTTCCATCTCATGACCCATGCGTTTTTCAAGTCGCTGCTCTTCCTGGCGGCCGGAAGCGTGATGCATGCCATGAACGGCGAGCTTGATATGCGTAAAATGGGCGGCCTGCGCCATAAGCTGAGAATTACGTACGCGACGTTCTTTATTGCGACCCTGGCGATCAGCGGCGTACCCATGTTCGCGGGCTTCTTCAGCAAAGACGAAATTCTGGCGGGAGCTTACCAAGGCCCGTTGGCACAAACCTGGCTATATTGGCTCGGCACGCTCACCGCCGGACTTACCGCCTTCTACATGTTTCGGGCCCTCTGCCTGACGTTCTGGGGCGACTCGCGGGTCGAACCAGAGACCGCGCAACGTCTGCACGAAAGCGGTTCCAAAATGACGGGGCCGTTGCTGGTCCTGGCGTTCTTCTCCATTGTTGCCGGCTACGTGAGCTGGCCCCGCGCCTGGGGGGGGGGAGAGGCATTCGATCGATACCTCGAGCCGGTCTTCGGTCCGGCTGAGGAGGCCTTGCGCGCGGCTCATGCCCACAACCCGGAGGGCCTCAGCGATGGAGCATTAATGACCTTCTCAATTCTGGCGGCGTGTGCCGGGATTGGGTTGGCCATCTGGTGGTATTGGAAATCCACCGCTATACCTCGCAAGCTGGCGGAGCGCTTCACCGACATGTATGAGCTTCTGATCCACAAATACTACATCGATGAGTTCTACAACTGGCTTATTGTGCACCCCATACAGATCTTCTCGGAAAAGTTTCTGTGGCAGGTCGTGGACCAAGGCGCTATCGACGGCGTGCTGGTCAATGGCGCCGCCGAAGCCTGCACCGAGGCGGGCGGTGTGCTGCGAGGCATCCAATCGGGCAACATTCGAAGTTACGCTGCCTGGGTCCTGCTGGGCGCCATATTGTGGCTGTTGTACGTTCTCGTAATACATTAGAACGGTAGGTGTGCAGCATCTTCGATGGCGATCTATGTCGTGGCTCGCTGAACATTCTCTGACGACTGTGATTTTTTTGCCGCTGTCGGGCGCCGTGCTCATCGCTTTCCTCGGGCGCGAGCGGACATCCCTCATTCGTTGGGTTGCACTCCTCTTCTCTCTGCTCACGTTTCTCGGGACCGCGTGGCTGTATTTCATGTTGGATCCCCACCGCAACGGGATGCAGTTCGAAGAGTTCCGTACTTGGATGGTGGTGCCCCCCGTCAACTACCACCTGGGAGTTGACGGCCTGAGCACGCTATTGATTCTCCTGACCGGTTTCCTCACGCCACTGTCGATGCTGGCTTCCTGGAGCAGCATCACCCATCGGACAAAGGCGTTCTTCCTCTTCCTGCTCGCACTTGAGACAGGAATGATTGGGGTCTTTGCGTCTCTCGATCTGATCCTCTTCTTTATATTCTGGGAAGTCATGCTCATCCCCATGTATTTCCTGATTGGGATTTGGGGTCACGAGCGCCGCGTTTATGCCGCAATCAAGTTTATCTTGTACACGATGGTGGGCTCGGCCCTGATGCTCGCGGGGATTCTCTACCTCTACAACCTCACGGGCAGTTTTGATCTGCCCGATGTGCTGGACCACCTGAGCACGACTCCGTTGCTCTTTGCGCAACAGGAGCGTTGGCTTTTCCTTGCCTTCTTTCTAGCATTCGCCATAAAGGTTCCGCTCTTTCCGTTTCACACGTGGCTGCCCGACGCGCACGTTGAGGCGCCCACGGCTGGCTCTGTCCTCCTGGCCGGAGTCCTCCTCAAGATGGGAACTTACGGCATGCTGCGTTTCTGCTTACCACTTTTCCCTAATGCGTCGCGAGAGTTCGCCCCGGTCATTTGTGCGCTGGCTCTCATCGGAATTATCTACGGCGCCCTCGTGGCCATGGTGCAGCCGGACCTGAAAAAGCTCGTGGCCTACTCCTCGGTTGCGCATATGGGTTTCTGTGTGCTGGGGATATTCGTATTCAACACGCTGGGCATGGAAGGCTCGATCTATCAAATGCTCAGCCATGGGGTCTCAACCGGGGCTCTCTTCATCTTGGTCGGAATGCTGTACGATCGCCGCCAAACGCGCCTGATCAGCGAGTTCGGCGGCCTGGCAACTTCCCTGCCGGTTTACAGCACGTTTTTTCTGATCGTAACGCTGTCGTCCCTGGGCTTGCCCCTGCTCAATGGATTCATAGGGGAGTTCTTGGTTATCGTGGGCTCGTATCACAGCCGGGCGCTTTACACGGCGATTGCCGCCGTGGGGGTCGTACTGGCGGCAGTTTATCTGCTTCGGATGTACCAGCGCGTCTTCTACGGTGAACTTACCAACGAGACGAATAGGACCCTCCCGGACTGTAATCGCCGCGAAAAGCTGATCCTGACGGTTATGGTCATCGTCATCGTCGCCATGGGAGTCTATCCGCAGCCCTTCTTGCGGCGCATGGACCGGAGCGTGGCCTTCATCCTGCAGCGTATCGAGAAGCGGGCCGTTTCCTCACCTGAACCTGCGCCGGCCAAACGCGTGGAGGGAGGGCGATGATCACCTTCCACACGGCCGATCTCCTTCGTATCCTGCCTGAGATTGTTCTCTCTGCGTTCGGTGTCCTGGTTATGGTACTGGAACCCTTCGTCCCTGCCGATCACAAGAAGTTTCTGGGCTGGCTGGCCCTCGTTGGAGTGCTCGGGGGGGCCGCTGCGACCGTCAGGACATCCTTCGATCCGGGCATGGCGTTTGGACAGGCCCTCGCCGCAGACGCCTTCAGCTTCTACTTCATCTATCTCTTTTTGCTGGTTGCGGCGCTCGTGATCCTGGGGTCCATGGATTACCTGGAGCGCGAGCACGCCCAGCACGGCGAATACTACGCACTTATCTTGCTGGGAACCGTGGGAATGTGCTTCATGGCCGCCTCCACGGACCTCATCATGATCTTTCTGGGGCTCGAGATTTCTTCGATCTCCACTTACATCCTGGCGGGATACCGGCGTGCCGACCGGCTCTCGAACGAGGCCGCGCTGAAATATTTCCTGTTGGGTTCATTTGCCACCGCGTTTTTCCTATATGGAATTGCCTTTGTTTACGGTCTGACGGGGACAACGAACCTTCTGGGAGCGCGCGCACGCCTGGCCGAGCTCTCGCAGTGGACCATTCTTGCGTGGATCGCACTCATCTTAATGTTTGTCGGACTGGGCTTCAAACTTTCCACCGTTCCCTTCCAGATCTGGACACCTGACGTCTATCAAGGTGCCCCGGCGCCTGTCACAGCTTTCCTCTCCGTCGGCCCCAAGGCGGCTGCCTTTGCCATCCTCCTCCGCCTTTTCCTGGGAGGTTTTGCCGCAGCCGGCGCTGTCACCTTCTGGATTATTTGGATTTCCGCCGGCCTCACGATGTGCCTCGGCAACCTGGCCGCACTCTGGCAAACGAACGTCAAGCGGCTTCTCGCCTACTCGTCGATTGCTCACGCCGGATACATCCTGGTGGGAGTGGCCGCGGGCGGATCCCGCGGAGTTTCGGCAGTGATGTTCTACCTTGTGGCGTATGCTCTCATGAACGTGGGGGCCTTTATCCTGGTGGCGCACTTGGCTGGCGCCGGCGAACGGCTGGTCCAGATCGAAGATTATACGGGATTGGCTTTCGAACGCCCTGGAGTGGCAGCTTGCCTTACCGTGCTTTTGCTTTCGCTGGCCGGCTTCCCGACCACCGCGGGCTTCCTGGGTAAGCTCTACCTCTTCCGCGCAGCCATGCACTCGCATTTAATCGGACTGACGATTGTGGCTTTGCTGAATAGTGTGGTTTCGGTGTATTACTATTTTAGAATTGTCGTTGCCATGTATATGCGCGAGGGAAAGACTGAAACCTCCGCCGCTGTTCTGCCTTGGCCCGTGCTCACGGCCTTGGGCGTGAGCATCCTGGGGACCTTCTACCTGGGCCTCGCCCCGAACCTCCTCGTTGGTCTCAGCACACTCGCAGCCTTACCCCTGCCGAAGTGATACTAGGTCGCATACAGGTAGAGTGCTTAAGTGATTCCAGGACAGTAGTGCCAACGACGGAGATACTACGAAAAACTGCTCTGGCCCCTTGGGGGAGAGGGTGGCCCACAGACGGCACTTTCACCAGCCGTCAACAAAAAAGGGGAGGCCGAAGCCTCCCCCTTGATCGAACATGCGAAGATGGAACCGGCTAACCTATTTTGACCTTGGCGATAATGATGGCGAAAGTGTAAAGTGCCATCGACTCAATCAGAACCAGGGCCAGAATAAGCGAGAACTGAATTCCCGGACGGGCGCCGGGATTGCGTGCCAAGCCTTCGCAGGCTGCCGCCGTGGCCTTGGATTGGGCGTAGGCGCATACTCCGGAGGCGATCGCCATGGCGAACCCCGCCGTGATGATGACCCATTTCGTATTGTCCCCTCCCCCTTCTGCTCCGGGAACAGTCTGTGCAAAAGCTGGTGCGGCAAGCAGCAAACCTATGCAACTTCCAAGAATCATTAGCGCATTGCGTTTCACTTTCTTCCTCCTCGGGACTTCCTCCCTTACGCGAGGCAAGCCCCACTTGAGATGTCGCCAGGAGGTGGTTCCCCGCTTTCCCTCGAACAGGCGTGGCTCACACTGACGATGATTTCCTGAACTTAGTGCTCCTTGGAAACAGCCATGCTGACGTAGATGGCCGGCAAGAGCATGAAGATGTAAGCCTGCAGCAAAGAAACGAAAAGGTGTAGCGCCATGAAGATCACGGGCAAACCGATGGGGACCATCGCCCCGAACACCTGTTCCAGGATTCCGCCCACCAGCATATTCGCATAGAGACGGACGCTCAGCGAAAGCAGACGCCCGAGGTTCCCGATGAGCTCAATGGGAAACATGATGATGGCGATGGCCATCAGCGGCCCGCAAAGATGCTTCAGATAGCCAATCACGCCGTGCTCCCGGAGGCCCTGGTAATTGTAATAGAGAAAGGCCGCCAGCGCACAACCCAGGGTGGTTTGAATAAAGCCAGTAGGGCTCACTTCGATCTTCAATGCCGTATCAGGCACGCCGAGCGTGGGGATAAGACTGAGCAGGTTGCACATCGCCACAAAGAGAAACAGCGTCCCCAGCATCGCGACATACCGCCCGCTTCCCGGACCGATGATCTCCTCCGCCGTAGAGTCCGCAAACCCTACGATTTCCTCGGCCACGTGCTGGAACGTTCCGGGGTTCTCAACCGAAAGCCGAGCCCTCAGGAACAGTGCCCCAGCTATAAGGATGAGAATCACCAAGATCTGCATCGCCAGGTAGTCCGGAATGGGATGCGCGGCGTCTGCAGGCGGAACGTGCAGCGCAGTCAGGACAGGTGTTACCAACCATGCCAACAGTTTATTTAATATAAGCGTAAACCAAATATGATGTTCCATAGTTCTGTGTTCGACCGGTCTACCGCGCCGCCATCAGCTTCTCCAGCCGGCGCGGAGGAGCGCCACTGCCTCAATCAAAACCCCGCCAACCGGCACGAAGAGGCCGGCCAGAATTGCCGTAATCGGCAGCCACCGGGTTTTATAGAAAAGGTAGACGCCCGCAAATGCTAACGGATATCGGAGAAAAAACTTCGCCAGAACCCTCCTCGCCGGACGTGCCTCCCCGGCTGACATCAGGGCCTTCACAGCCTGATGGAGCCAGAGGTAGTTCAGGATGGCGAGCCCAGAGCCGAGGGTAAACCCCGCACTGAAACGCGCGTGGCCGGACAACAATAGGCCCGCCCCAACCGCGCCAGCCAAACCTGCCATCCAGCGCGGCAGGCGCGCTTCAGCTTGCGTCAGGTCCAGGGCTTGAGTTGTTTGCATCTGCTTGTTTCTCAGCTCGAATCAGGATGCGCAAAACCTCCACCACGCCCGCTGCTGCACCCGCCAGCCCCAGTACCAAGGAGAAGACCGGCGAGGTGTGCAGCCATCGATCCAGCCACCAGCCCAGACCGAATCCACCCAAGGCTGCGGCGGGTATAATCATACCCAGGCTGGAGTAGAAACCCACTTGCTCCCACAGGCTCGACTGCTTGCCGCAGCCCATGCGCACTACCCCTCCTCATGAGAAGAAGGGCCGCACGGCTTCGCGCGCCAACAGGATAAAGGGCTGCGGATAAATCCCGACTAGCAGCGTCATAGCAAGAGTTACGCTGAGCGCCACCGTCAGCCCGGGTCCTGTCGCCAGTGGCACCGCATCGGGCGCCTTCTTCATGAACATGGCGACCACGATCCGAAAATAATAGTATAGCGCCACGACGGCATAGGCAACCGCTAACACCGCCAAGTAATAATGTCCCGTTTCGATTAGAGAAAGAAAGATGAAGTACTTCCCAATGAAGCCCGCCGTCGGTGGGATGCCGGCCAGTGAGAGCAGGAAAATGAGCATCAGGATGGCCAGCCCCGGCGCGCGCGACATCAATCCTGCGAGGTCATCAATCTCGTCCCCGATCAGGTCCCTTCGCCGCATCACGATGATGACCGCAAAAGCGCCCAAGTTCATGAAAGCATAAACCAGCAAGTAAATGACGATCGCCGTCAACCCTTCCCTGTTTCCATCGGCCACAGCGACGAGTCCCAGCAACAGATATCCCACATGTGAAATCGTAGAGTAACCGAAGAACCGCTTGATGTTGGTCTGGGTAATCGCGGCGAGATTTCCCAGGGTCATTGTGGCGATCGCAATGCCAATCGTCAAAAGCTGCCACTCCGCCCGCATCGGCCACAGCCCCACGATCAGGATGCGGATGAAGAACGCGAACGACGCTACCTTGGGCGCTACGGAAATAAAGGCTGTGATCGAAGTCGGCGCGCCCTCGTAAACGTCGGGGGTCCATTGATGAAATGGCACAGCCGCGATCTTGAAGTAAATACCCGCCAGCAGAGTGATGAGCGCGACCCAACAAATCGGATCCATTGGGGCCCGATCCCGGAGCCGTTCTGCGATAATTCCCAAATTCGTCGAGCCGCCAATCGCGTACAGCAGCGACATGCCATACAGGAGCAACCCGGAGGAAAAGGCGCCGAGCAGAAAGAATTTCACCGCCGCCTCGTTGGACCTTCGGTTCACTCGCAGAAACCCGCTCAGCACGTACTCACACAGCGCCATCAACTCCAAGGCGATGAAAAGAACAATCAGATCGACGCCCGAAGCAAGGAACATCATCCCCACGGCTGCAAAAAGCAATAGGGCGTAGTACTCGCCGAGATGGGCCCGTTCAATTTCGAGGTATTTCATGGAAAGGAGCACCACGATGGCCGTGGCCAGCACAATGATCAACTGGGCGTAAACCGCGAACGTATCGACGGTCAGCATTCCCCCAAAACCGGAATAAGGAGCCTGCCCCGCGAGCAAGGGCCAGAACAAGAAAAGCTGGAGGGCAGCGAAGCCCAGCCCGATCAGGGCGAGTATGGCGTTGAGATACTTGTCGGTCTTCTCCAACAGGAAGTCGAACAGCAGGACCGAGAGGCCGAACATGGTTAACAGGATTTCCGGCTTGATGGCCAGATAATCCGCCCGGCGAAAGAATGCGTTCCACATCAGTGGGTCGCTCCTGTCGCCGCAGTGGCGGGGCCTCGCAAGGCTGCCGGGGTTGCGGAAGGCGGCGGCAGCGTTGCGCTCGCCGCCTGCGGCCTCTTAAAGAAATCCGGATTCACCCGTTCGACGACGGCATTGACCGGTTTGTCCAGCACGCCGAGAAATGGTTTGGGATACAGGCCGATCCAAAATGCCCAGATCACCAGGGGCAAGAGCGTCATGATCTCGCGCAAGCTCAAGTCCTTCAAGACCTGGTTCTTAGGATTATCGCAAGGTCCGAACATGGTCCGTTGATAAAGCCAAAGCATGTAGGCAGCGCCCAGGACGATCCCCACGACGGCCAAGGCCGCCCATCGCCAGTTCACTTCGTAGGCGCCCTGCAAGATCGTGAACTCTCCGATGAAACCATTGAGAAGAGGCAGGCCAATGGAGGAGAGCAGCACAATCATGAAGAGCGTCGCATAGACAGGCATCACAGTGGAGAGTCCCCCGAACTCCTTGATCTCGCGTGTGTGCCGGCGTTCGTAAATGAGACCGACGATCAAGAAGAGGGCGCCGGTCGAAATGCCATGGTTGATCTGCTGAAGCACGCTCCCCTGCAACCCGTGCGGGTTCAGAGCGAAGATTCCCAGCGTGCAGAAACCCAGGTGGCTGACCGACGAATATGCAATCAGCTTCTTCATATCGCGCTGCATGAGTGAGACCAGAGCACCATAGATAATCGCCACGATGGAAAGTCCGACCATCCATTTAACAACTGTAGGATTCGCGCTGGCTTGCGGGAGGAGCGGCAAGGAGAAGCGGATGAAACCGTAGGTGCCCATCTTCAATAACACGCCCGCCAAGAGGACCGAGCCCGCCGTGGGGGCTTCCACGTGAGCGTCCGGCAACCAGGTGTGGAACGGGAACATCGGAACCTTGATCGCAAACGCAATCGCAAAGAGCACAAAAACCCAAAGCTGAAGCTGGAATGGCCAGTTGGGGCTATGCTTCATGAGTTCCAGGACGTTAAACGTATACGTTCCCGTGTCGGCGTGGTAGCGGAAGTAAAGCGTCAGGATGCCGAGCAGCATCAGGACTGAACCCGCCAGAGTGTAAAGGAAGAATTTGATCGCGGCGTAGAGTTTGCGCGGCCCACCCCAGACCCCGATGATAAAGTACATCGGAACCAGCATCACTTCCCAGAACACATAGAAGAGGAAAAAGTCGAGCGACATGAAAACGCCCAGCATGCCCACCTGGAGCAGCATGAACATGGCGTAATATTCCTTCATGCGCTCCTCGATGGCATTCCAGGAGGACAGGACCGCGAGAAAGCCGAGCACCGTGGTCAGCATGATGAGCAGGAAGCTGATGCCGTCGATTCCCAGGAAATACCGTGCGCCGATGGAGGGAATCCAATCGTGGCGTTCCATGAATTTGAACTGCTGGTCCGGAGCCTCGCTCGAAAACCAGAAGACCAAAGGCAACGAGGCGAGAAAATCCACAAACAACACGACGTTGCCCCACCACCGCACGGCCTGCTTGTTCTCCCGGGGGATGAAGAACAAAGGGATCATCCCCACCAGAGGAATACAGAGGATGATGGTCAGAATGTGGTCATGCACAAATTGCATGTTCAGCCTCGCACAGCAGGAGAAGCTAGAAGTCAGAAGCTAGAACCCAGGATGGTGCGCGTTGTTCAGGGGCATTATTCCAGCCTCTTGCTCCTAGCTTCTTACTCTTAGCTTCTTTCTTAGAAGTGTACTAAGTAGTAAAACATGAAAATCAAAACGCCTAAAGTGATAAACCAGGCATACGATTGCAGCAAGCCCGTCTGCAGGACACGCACGGGATAGCTCAGCACCTTCACGAGAAACGCCATGGCGTTCACGAGTCCGTCGATGACCCACATATCCCACAAACGTGACAACTCCCCCGACATGCGCCCTAACCAGCCCACGCCATTTACCACGCCATCCACGACACCCAGGTCAAATGCCGCCAGCCCGCTACCCAGGTCTTTCGTGCGGTTCACGAACAGGGCGTCGTAGATTTCATCAATATAAAACTTGTTAAGCAGGATTCTATACCCCGCCCCGGCGGCAGCCGCCGCACGCGCCGGGATTTCCGGCCTCTTGACGTACCAGCGATACGCCACAAGAAACCCAGCCAGGGCCACTGCCACGGAGAGCAGCATCAGGCCGAACTCCAGGCTCCAGGTGTGGGACGGCATCGGAGGTCGGTCAGGATTCTCGAACACCGGATCCAGAAACTTCCCGAACCGGTCGGACCCGCCCAGAACTTTAGGCCAGCCAATCCATCCCGCACCCACTGCACCCACCGCCAGGCAGATAAGGGGCACCGTCATCGAGGGGGGGGATTCGTGGATATGGCGCTCCACGTCGGGCGGGACACGCGACGTTCCAGCGAACGTCAGGAAGAATAGCCTGAACATATAAAAAGCGGTCAGGCCAGCCGTCACCACGCCCACGACCCAGAGCAGTCTATTTCCATACGGGCTGGCGAAAGCCTGCCAAAGAATTTCATCCTTGCTGAAGAATCCGGAAAGCAGCGGTGCGCCGCTGATCGCCAGTGTACCGGCCAGCATCGTCTTCGCGGTTATAGGAATCTTTCCCCACAGTGCGCCCATCTTGCGCATGTCCTGCTCGCCGCTCAGAGCGTGAATAACGCTGCCGGCACCCAGGAACAATAGCGCCTTAAAGAAGGCGTGCGTCATCAAGTGGAAGATGCCGGCGGCGAACGCGCCCACCCCGCAGGCCAGAAACATGTAGCCCAACTGGCTGATGGTGGAATAAGCGAGCACGCGCTTGATATCGTTCTGGACGAGTCCTATCGACGCTGCCCAGATCGCCGTCGCTGTGCCGATGCCTGCCACCAGCGCCAGAGCCGTCGGGGACAGCATGTAAAGTGCATTTGAACGCGCCACCATGTAAACGCCCGCGGTCACCATGGTGGCCGCGTGAATCAACGCGCTGACCGGCGTGGGACCTTCCATGGCGTCCGGCAGCCACACATAGAGGGGAATCTGCGCAGATTTTCCGGTCGCGCCGATGAAGAGCAGGATGCAGATGGCGGTAATCACCCCATCACCCACCGCGAAGCGTCCGCTGCACGCCACTTCCATGACGGGGTAGAAGTCCAGCGTGCCGAAGGTGACCACGATGAGCATGATGCCCAGCAGAAAAGCGGCGTCGCCGATGCGGTTGACAATGAAAGCTTTCTTCCCGGCATCGCAAGCGGATTTGCGCAAGAAATAGAAACCAATCAGGAGATAGGAGCAGAGGCCCACGCCCTCCCAGCCGACAAACATCATCAGGTAGTTGTCCGCCAGCACCAGGACCAGCATGGAGAACATGAACAGGTTCATGTAACCGAAGAAGCGATAGTAGCCGCCCTCGTGCGCCATGTATCCGATCGAATACACGTGAATGAGGAAGCCCACTCCGGTTACGACCAGCATCATCACGGCCGAGAGAGGGTCGAGCTGAAACCCCACGTAAACATTAAGACGGCTGATAGACCCATTGGAAAGGTGGAACGCGCCCGCGGGAAGCCAGGAGTAAAGCACCTTTGTGAAAGTGTGGTGCGCCGCTTCCGGCAGGCGCAGAAATTGGAAGAAGCAACCCACTGCCCACACGAACGACAGACCCGGCAGTCCCACCGAAAACGCCGAAACGGCTTTCTGCGGGAGGCGGCGGCCGATAAGGAGCTGGATTGCGGCTCCCAGGACGGGGAAAACGGGGATTAGCCAGATGTAATCCAGAATCATATCGAACGGTTAAAGGTTAAAGTGTAAAGTGTAAAGGCTGCCTTTTGCACTTGCCTCACCATTTCAACAAATCGATCTCGTCGGCGTTGACCGTTTCCTTGTTCCGGAAGAAGGCGATGATCAAGCCCAATCCCACGGCCGCTTCCGCCGCGGCATCGGTAATGACAAAAATCGCGAAAACCTGCCCATCCACGGAACGGAAATACTGCGAAAGAGCCACCAGGTTGATATTGACGGCGTTGAGGATGAGCTCGATCGACATCAGAATAATCAGCACGTTGCGGCGGGTCAGCACACCGATGACTCCGACGGTGAACAAGCCGCTTCCGAGAAAGATGTAGTAGTCCGTGGGAATCATTCGAACTTCCTCTTGGCCATGAGCACGGCGCCCACCATGGCCACCAACAGCAGAATCGAGGCAATCTCCACTGCCAACATGTAGTTCTGGTACAAGGCCATGCCCACAGCTTGGGTGTTCCCTACGGGAGCGGCCAGCATGGGCCGCTCCCGCAAATTGAGACCATGCCCGTGATTATAGAGCGCATAACCAAGTTGCGCCCCCAACAGGATGGCGGTTGCGAGCGCCACCTGCCACTGGCGTGCAAAGCGCGCTTGTTTCAAAGAGACATCAATGTTGACCAGCATCACCACGAACAGGAAGAGCACCATGATCCCGCCCACATACAGGATGATCTGGACGGCGAAGAGAAATTCCGCGTGCTGCAAGAGGTAGATCCCTGCGACTCCAAAAAGCGTCACAGTCAGCCAGATCACACTGTGAACGGCATTGCGGCGGGTAATCACCAGCACCGCTGAAGCGAGAGTCACGACCGACAATAAAATGAATGCAGCGAGTTCTGCCATAAACGTTGCAAAGAATTAAGGTGCAAAGGGTAAAGGCTCAAAGCGCTATACTCCACCCTTTAACGTTTATCCTTTACCCCTTAAGCCTTTAACCTTTCCGCTTTCCTCTTACCTATCTCGTGTACTTCGTAGGCTGCGGACCTTCCTCCAGCGCCTGTCGATCCCAGATCAGGCCTTGGCGCGTGTAGGACACAATCTCGAAGTCCTGTGTCAACTCCAGTGCGTCCACCGGACAAGCATCCTCGCACAGCCCGCAGAACATGCAGCGCGAAAGATCATACGTGAATGTTGTCAGCCGCTTCTTGCGATCCTCGGTGCGCGCCCAGCCCACCACGATGAGGTTCTCCGGGCAGGCAAGGGAACACAAATTGCAAGCGATGCAGAGTGTTTCGCCTGTCTCCGGGTGATTGTTCAGCCGCGGTGCCCCGCGATAACGCTCCGCCACGGGCGGCCGTTCGAGGGGATATTGCTCCGTGTATGTAGCGTCTGGACGCTGATAGGAAAACGTCAACCGCAGCCCCTTGATCAGGTCCACCAGGAAAATCCGCCGCAGAATGACATTCCAGCTCATCCTCACCTCCCCTGCCACGCCAGCGGATTGGCAGCGCCATGCGGACTCAGAAGGTATCGAATGACCGCCGTTATGACCACATTCCCAAGAGCCAGGGGAATCAGCCACCGCCAACCCACGTTCATTAATTGATCATAGCGATAACGGGGGAAAGTTGCGCGACACCAGATGAAACCGTAAAGGAATGCGAGGACTTTTGCGCCAAACCAGAATACGCCCTGGATGGCATTCAGCACCGGCGGATAAGCTACGAGAATGCCCAGCACTACGAAAACTGCGGCGAGCCTAATAAAAAAGCGGCGCTCAGCGGACAACTGGCTCTTCAGTCCCAGCCAGAGTACAAAACCCGCCGCAGCCAGGAAAGCGAGAATGGGGCAAAAGTTGAGAAAATCCAACGCCCGCACGCTGGCGAAGGGCCGGAGCCAGCCGCCGAAGAACATCGTGGTGGCGATGCACGCCACCACCACCATGTTGGTGTACTCGGCCATGAAGTAAAGTGCAAAACGAAAGCCGCTGTATTCGGTGTGGAAGCCGGCCGTCAGCTCCGACTCAGCCTCGGGCAGATCAAAGGGGTTGCGATTCGTCTCCGCCACGGCCGCGATGACGTAAATCACCAGGGCCACGGGCTGCAGAAACGCGTTCCATACACCCATGGCCGACTGCCGCTTCACAATTTCGACCATGCTCAGGGAATTGGAAATCAGCAGCACGCCCACCAGGGCCATGCCCGCAGCAACTTCGTAACTCACCAGTTGCGCGGAAGACCGCAGAGCGCCCAGTAGGGGATAGTGGCTGTTCGACGACCAGCCGCCCAGAATGATCCCATAAATGCCGAGTGAGGAAACCGCCAGGATGAAAAGCAGGCCGATGTTAATGTCTGTTACATAGAAATTGCCCGCGAAGGGGATGGCGGAAAAAACCGTGAAGGCGGCTGTCACGCTAATGGCGGGAGCCAACAAGAAAACCCATTCATCCGCGCCGGCAGGGATAATGTCTTCTTTGAGCATTAGCTTTATCACGTCCGCGATGGGCTGCAGCAATCCCCAGGGCCCCACCCGCATGGGGCCCAGGCGCGCCTGCATGAAAGCCAGAACCTTGCGCTCCATGTAAACCAGGTAGGCAACGATTCCCGCGACAACCCCAAACACAAGGAGAACCTGGAGCAGCGCCAGCAGGAGCGGGTTGGCCTTCAGGAATTCGATCACGCTTTGTTGCTCATCCGCCTGACGTCCTCAGGGGGGGCCTGGCCCGGTCCGACGGGGACGCTAGCGGTCAACTTCTCCCAGCACGATATCGATTGTACCGATAATGGCAACGATATCGGCCACCAAATGGCCTTGCGCCATCTTGTCAAGCGCCTGCAGGTTGATGAGCGACGGCGGCCGCACGCGCACGCGATAGGGATTAACGGAGCCATCGCTGACCAGGTAATACCCAAGTTCCCCCTTGGGCGCCTCTATGGAATGGTAAACTTCGCCGGGGGGCGGCTTGATGACTTTTCCGACTTTCCCAAAGATCGGGCCCGGCGCCAAGCGCTCGACACACTGCCGAATGATCCGCACGGACTGCCGCATTTCCTGCATGCGCACGATGTACCGGTCGTAAGTGTCGCCGTGCTCGCCGGTGGGCACCTCAAAATCGACCTGGTCGTAGGCCTCATAGGGCTGAGCTTTGCGGATGTCCCACTTCACGCCTGAGCCACGCAGCACCGGCCCCGTTACGCCGTAAGCGATGGCATCTTCCCCGGAGAGCACGCCCACTTTCCGGGTGCGGTTGATCCAAATGCGGTTCTGGGTGAGAAGCTGCTCGTATTCATCGACTTTGGGCAGGAAGTAATCGCAGAATTTCACGACTTCCTGTTCGAACCCGTCGTAGAGGTCGTATTGCAGCCCGCCGATACGGAAGGCGTGCGTGGTGAGGCGTGCCCCGCAGTACTTTTCGAAGATCTTGAGGACTTCTTCGCGCTCGCGAAACGTGTAAAAAACCGGCGTCATCGCCCCCAGGTCGAGCGCGTGGGTGCCGAGCCAAATAAGGTGGCTGGCAATGCGCTGCAACTCCGCCAGGATCATACGCGTGTACTGGGCGCGCGGGGGAACCTCCACGGCCAGGAGCTTTTCCACGGTCTCGACGTATCCCATGCCGTTGGTCACGGCCGCGACGTAATCCATGCGGTCGACGTAAGGAGCAAACTGCTGGTACGTGCGGTTCTCGGCAATCTTCTCCACGCCGCGATGCAGGTAGCCGATAATGCACTCCGTGCCGAGCACACGCTCGCCATCCAGCTTCAACTTGACGCGCAGCACGCCGTGCGTGGCCGGATGCTGCGGCCCCATGTTGAGGAGCAGTTCGTTCGAGTCGAGGAAAGTGGCTTCCGTCATCGGTTACTGCGCGCTTTCAATTCCCAGGTTCGATTTCACCCAAGCCTCGTCTTGCTTGAGGATATCGTAATCTTTGCGTAGCGGGTGTCCCACCCACCCATCGGGCATCAGGATACGCTTCAAATCCGGGTGGCCCTCGTACGCCACGCCGAACATGTCGTAGACTTCGCGCTCCAGCCAATTCGCGGTGGGCCAGACGCTGGTCACAGAAGGAACGGTCTCTCCTTCACCGACCTGCACTCGCAGCCGCAAGCGGTCGTTCCGCTGGAAGGAGTAAAGGTGATAGATGATGTCAAAACGCTTCGCACGCTGGGGATAGTCCGCTGCCGTTTCGTCCGTCAGCAAAGTGTACGCGCCGCCCGCGGGGCTTTTCAGGAATTGGCAAATGGCGACTAAGTGCTCTTTGGCGAGGTTGAGGGAAGGCATCTTGCGGAAGATCACCGCTTCCGCGATCGCGCCGGGAAACCGCGCTTGCAGTTCATCGAGGAGCGGGCTCGACCAGGGCTCTGGCTTGATGGGAGGTTTGGCGACTGCGGCGGGAGGCTTCGCGGCTGCCGGTGGTTTGGGAGGAGCGGCAGCAGCGGGCGTCGCTCGCGGACCAGCCCCAACGCCCTCTGTGGCGGGCTTTTCACTTCCAGCCCGCTCCGCCGCCTTGGGCGGTTCCTTTTTTTCGTCAGTCATTGGCCTCAGGTGTCTGCGGGTAAGCCTTTGAGCCCGCCTTTAAACTTAGGATTCTCCCACACGCCTAACACCCTGTCAACGACGCGGCAGCGCTGGTCTCATTATGCCCCTCTGGGGGCGACGGTGCTGTCGCTCTGGGCGAAGCGAAGAATCTCTGCATTTGCTTGATTTCACAAATACTGGGATCCTTCGCGCAGTTTATTCTGAGTCAAATGAAAAGGATCCTTCGCTTCGCTCAGGATGACAGCGGACGGACCCAGAATGACACGGCCCAAAGGTTTTTCATCAACCTCCTAAGGCTTCCCTCAGGCACAACCCCTTGAAGCATCCAAGCAGCAAGGGTTACCATGCTTTCGAGTAAGAAGCTGTGGTCTAAGCTTGTGGCCGTTAGTTGGTGGCTGGATAAAAGTGGTAGGGCATGGACTGAGGACTGATCACCGTGTACAGAAAGTTCTTTGGGCTCACAGATTATCCCTTCAATGATGATCCTGACCCGCGTTTCTTCTGTCGCACACCGGAAGTTGATGAGGCCTTCAACAGCCTGATGCTCGGGGTACGGGAGCGGAAAGGCCTCATCCTGCTGACGGGTGAAGTCGGCACCGGCAAGACTACCCTCCTCAAAACACTTTTGGATCGGTTGGACAAGAAGCTCTACCGCAGCGCTTTTATCTTCAATACGCCCCTGAACACCATCCAGTTACTCGATTTCATGATGTCGAACTTTGGCATTGAACACGACATGGCGGATAAGGCGCACATGCTGATGAGCCTCAAGCGTTGGCTTCTGGAGGGCGCCAAGAAGGGTCTGACCGCCTTATTGGTCATCGATGAAGCCCAGAATCTGCCCGTACCCGTCCTGGAAGAGGTGCGCCTGCTCAACAACCTGGAAACTCCCGCAGAGAAACTCCTGCAAATCGTGCTGGCGGGCCAGCCCGAACTGGAAGAGAAGCTCAAACGGCCGGAGCTTCGTCAATTCCGGTATCGCCTTTCCCATTGGTGCCGGACGCGGGCGCTGGATCTGCCCGAAACAAACTCTTACGTGACCTTTCGCTTACGAGTTGCCGGTGGGGATATCGAAGATATCTTTGCGTCTGACGCTGTGGCGCATGTGCACAGATTCACCCGTGGTGTTCCGCGTTTGATTAACCTTCTCTGTACGTATTCCATGATCTCAGCCTACGCCGACCAGGAGAAGCCTGTGTCCAGCGAGACCGTGCAGGCTCTGGCGAGGCAGCTTGAACTGGATCTCAACGCTTTTCCCTTTCGCCCGCTGCCGGCTCTCAGTCCGCCTTCGGGGTTGGCGCCCGCGACGCTTCCTGCGGTCCCGCCCATCGAGGAGGAGAAGGCCGACTCAGTTTCACCGGAAATTGCCAAGAACCGCGCTGAAACAGGTGCCGCGGCCTCGTCCGAGGCGAGTGAGACTCTTCCCCCACATTTGCCCTCTCCATCGCCGCCGGTTCGAGACGGCCGGTCCCTGAATTTCATCCGTCCCCCCGTGAAGCGCCCCAGTCGGCTCATGACGCCCGTTGCGTGGGTCGCCCTCTTGCTGCTGACCTCGGGGGTCGTGTTGGGCGCATTCTATCGGGCCCATGAGAAGGGGAGCGCTCGGAAGATTGCCGAAGCCAGTGCCCACGCTGTGACTCCATCGAGCGGAACGAACTCCGCCGGTCGCGGGACTCAGACGGCCCCCGGGTCCCCCATGGAAGTGACTATTGCCCAACCGGCGCCAACTTCGGTGCCTGCGCGGCCGAGCCCAGAAATATCCAGGATGGCGGGCACCCCGAGCGCACACCCGGAGCCTCCGAGGTTAGCGCCAACCAAGGCACAGCCCAATCCGCCGCCTGCGGCCTTATCCCAACCCAACCGGCGAGTCACAGAAGTGAGCCCCAGACCCGCGTCCCCTCCCGCCCCGAGTCAACTTCCGGCGCCCGTAGTCGGACAAATCGAAGTGCCTTCCAATGTCCCGGGGGCGCAAGTTGCCATCCCCAGCAGCGAAGTTAACATTCTAACCACTCCCAAAGGAGCAGAGGTTGCGATCGACGGGAAGCAATATGGCTCGAGCCCTGTCCGTACCACCCTACCTCCCGGAGAGCATACCTACTCCGTAAGTCACGCGGGTTTCGAGCCCCTTACAGGAACTTTGACACTGCGTGACCAGGACAACGTCACTAAGAATATCGAGCTTCACCCTGTCGCGCCGAAGCCTTCCGGGCCCAACGTCCGACTCGCGACAACTCCTCCTGGGTCCGCGGTCTATGTAGATGGTGCGCCCCTGTCTGGCGTTACCCCGACGACTTTTCGACTTTCGCCCGGGGCCCACACCATTATTTTCTTCCTCGCCGGCCATCGGCCTGTGCGTCGGGAAGTCAACGTTCCGGCGGAAGGCGCCATCGCCATCAGCGAAACTCTGTCCCCCCAATAACGCGAAAGGCGGGGCTGAAGCCCCGCCCTTCCAGTACCCCCAGTCAAGTTCCGAATATCAAGCCCGTTAAGGCCCGGTAGTGCTAGGGCTTACCGGTGGACTGCCGCCTCCACCATGGCCACCGGCTACGGCGGCCACGACCCCGCCAATTCCAGCCGCGGCGGCAATCCCTACAATGAGGGCCGTGTTGTGCGAAGCCGGCTTCGGCTGAGTAGGCTGCGGCGTTGAGGGGGGAGCTGAGGTAGTGGTAGTGGTACTGGTAGTGCTAGTGGTAGCGGGAGGTGGGGCCGGCTGGTGCGACTCCAATCCCGGAACACCCTCAGCACTCTCCGGGACGAATGTGTTCTGCCCAGCGGGCAGGATGTACGACCGCGACGACTTGATATCTTCAATCTCCACGTCGCCTTGCGCAGCTTCGATATAGGTGGTGTTGTCGGTCATCAACCCTACATAGATCCTCGAAGCCTGTTGCGTGGCCGGCCTGATATTGAACCTGGAAGTCTGGACCAAGGTGAAGTCCTTGCCGGCATTTTCAACCAGAACGTTTCCGGAATGGATCTGGATAACCTTCCGCGTCAAAATTCTTGCGCTGTGGACAGAGGTGTTTGGCCTTATGGCAACCTGGCTCGTAGGAGACAACTTGATGACGGCTTCCCCGCTTGCATCGGTGATAAGCATATCGCCATCGAAGATCGTTCCCCCGGCTGGGAGCAGGTTTCCATTCTGAGTTAATCCCGTTGCGGAAACCACCTGGCCTAGCACATCCGCGTGCTCCTGCCCCGTCGCAGCCACGTTCTCCTGCCCTGGCACAGCGGGGCCAAAGACAGCCACGGCCGCCATCGTCGCGAGGGCGGCAAACAAAAAGTTCCTGGTCATAACAACCTCCTCATGCTTTCCAGACTAATTGCATACATTTGTTCACGACCGTGACCCGAGAGCCTTGCCTTACAAAGTTCGTCGAAGGAGTCAGCCCGCCTTGCGTGCGATAGAACGTAGCCCACGAGGCGAGCCGTGGTTAAGGAAACCCTCCCTCGGCTCCCGGCCCCTCGCTCCACAAATGGCGAAGGGGGAGCTAATCTGAACTTATAACCCTCGCCCCCTTGGGGGAGAGGGTGGGCCGCCGCCGGCGTTTTCATCAGCCGGGGCGGGCCGGGTGAGGGGGTCACTCGGGAACAAATTGTAGTAGCCCAACAGGCCTGGCACTTCGAAGGTCTGAAAACAAGACGCTCTCTCGGCGTCTCGGCGCCTCTGCGGCAAAGATAGCCATTCTCTCTCACAGCTTCAAAACCATATCCGAAGTGCCCCGGCCAAAACCTATTGACAACACGGCAGTTGATTGCTACACATGGCAGCACCGACCGGAAGGACAGTTTTCTGTGAATCTAGACTCAGCGCATGAAACGCTGACTACCCTTTCCCGGCTCCTGCGAGAGACCGCCTTCTTCCTGCCGTTGCGCTCTCGCTGGCAACGGGGGATTTTCCTCTTCGCGATCGGAATGTCCGCCCTGTTCCTGGCGTATGCAGCTACACGCTGGGCATACGCCGAAAGGCTGGACAGTACAAACCAATTGCCGCAGCTACAGCGTGCCGCAGATCTCGATGTTCAAAACCCGGAGTTCTACGACAAGCTGGGCTTGGTATGTCTGTTTTCTGTTGACACTCCCCGCACGGCCGAAGCCGTGAAGTACTTCGAGCGGGCAACACAACTGGCGCCGCGCCGGGCGGGGTACTGGGCGGACCTCGCCTCCGCCTGCGATTGGAGCTCGAACCTAGCCTGCTCCGACGCGAGCTTGAATCAGGCGGTGAAGCTAAGCCCCATGACGCCCCGTTTCGAATGGCTGACCGCCAACCACTTCATTCAAACCCAGCGGGCCTCCCTGGCGCTGCCTCACCTGCGCAGGCTCCTGTCTTTGAGCGCGGAATATGCCCAGCCGACGTTCGACCTTTGCGCGCATGCCTTTCGCGACCCCAACATCGTCCTGGAGCAGGTTCTCTCCCCCCAAAGCGATCCGACCTTACAGCTCGCATTTCTGGATTATGAGGCGACTCACGGGCGGCTGGATGTGGCGGCGCGCATCTGGACTGGAATCGCGACCGCCCGCCTACGCTTCGACCAAGTACAGCCCTATTTCCTGCGCCTCGTGGATGCGGGAGAGATTGACCAAGCCGAGACGGTGTGGAATGACCTCCAGCGTCAGGGCGCAATCTTGCCGAACGAGCCTCGGGACAACTTGGTTTTCAACGGTAGCTTCGAGCGCGCCCCCCTCAACGCGGGCTTCGATTGGCAATTCCCGAAGCTACCCTATATCCATACGGACTTCGCGGACCCTTCCGCCGCGGCGGGCGCACATTGCCTGCGCCTTGACTTTACGGTAGCGCGCAATGACGAGATCGAGCCTGTTTTTCAGCTTGTACCGGTCCGTCCGAGCAGCTCCTATGCCCTGACGTTTCAGGTCCGGTCGGAGCGGATCTCTTCCGACAGCGGGCCGCGGATCCGAGTCCTGGATAGTCTGGACCCCCCCTCGCTCAACGCTCAGAGCGAGGGCACGGTGGGGACAACACCCTGGCATCCCTTGACGCTCCGTTTTACGACGGGGGCCCATACGCGCTTGCTGCGGTTATCGGTGTGGCGACCCCGCAGCCGGAGCTTTCCTCCCAACCTTACGGGCAGCTTCTGGCTCGACGACGCTTCGTTGAAGCCCGAGCCCCCTGGAGCAAAGGACAGAAGCACCAAACGCGAGCCTTGACATGCACGAAACACCATCCGCCGTCAGGAACTTAACCGCGCCCAGCGAAGCCTTACCGAAGCCCGCCCCTTCTTTCTGGATGAAAGGGACTCGTGTCGGGCTGCTGGCAGCCGCCTTTGCCGCCCCTCTCGCCTTTGGCGCCGTCCAGACGTGGGCCTGGACGACTCTCCTGGTTGTGGGATTGCTTCTGCTTTTCACCTGGGCGGCAGGCTGCGCCCAGCAGCGTGCAGTGAAGTTATTTTGGTCTCCACTTTATATTCCAGGGACGCTCTTCCTGCTGCTCGGTGTGGTCCAGTTCTTCGCCCATCTCACCGCCGATGCTTTCGCCACACGGCAGTCGTTGCTGGGTTTCGCTACGGGCTTCATTTATTTCTTCCTCGCGGGCCAGGTTTTCGCAGACCGTCCTCGGGAAAGTCTCCCGCGCTGGGGTTTCCTCGTTACCGCTTACGCCTCCTTATTGGCGTTCTTTGCCGTCATCCAGTTTTTCGCTGGTGGGGGCCTGATTTACTGGTCGATAAAGCCCCAGTATGGCGGCTGGATTTTTGGCCCCTACGTGAACCACAACCACTATGCCGGCCTGATGGAAATCCTTATTCCGATAGCGGCTGCGTATGTCCTATCGCGGCCGAAAGGCCATCCCGCCAAGCTTCCCCTCGGAATTGCTCTTGTCGTGCCGATTGTTTCGCTACTGTTCTCCGGATCACGAGGCGGCCTGGCCTCCCTGCTGGTTGAAATCCAGATCCTTTTCGTAATCGCGCTTTGGGTGGCTCCCCTGTCCCGCCGGCGAAGCATTGCGGTGACGATGACGTTCGGGGTTCTTTCCGTCGCCGTGCTTTTCTTTGCTCTGGCGCCCACGGAGGTCTCGAAACGACTGCAAGGCATGGCCAGCCTCTCGACTTCGTCGGAAGTCTCGCTCGGCGAACGGCTGCGGGCGGCCAAGGACTCGCTACATATTCTTGGAGATTATCCTTGGCTGGGCACCGGCCTGGGCACCTTTGATGTAGTGTATCCGCAGTATCGCAGCTTCCCCTCGGATCTGCGCTGGGACCACGCCCACAATGACTACGCCGAGGCGCTCGCCGAGACAGGCCTGCTGGGCGGTTGCTTGATCTTGTCTGCCCTTTTCCTTGGGTTCCGGTCGGGCTTCCGGGGATTGCGTGACCGGCTCTCGCATGAAACAGGCTGGATCCAAACCGGGGCTGCCATCGGCTGCTGTGGGCTGTTGGTCCACGCGCTCGCCGACTTCAACTTTCACATCCCAGCCAATGCCTTGTGGTTTGCCATAAGCCTGGGAATTGCCACATCACCTTGCCGGCAGCCTTATCGGCCATTCGCTACGCAAAGCTAACAGCTTGCTGCCAGGGCAGGCACTTGAAATGGAATCAGCCTGCCTGATCTTTCAGGGATGGGATGCGCCCGAGGCGCGTCGTAGTCGCACAAAGTCTCCACAATACGTCGCGATGCACATCCGTCCCAAAACCGGGGGACGCCCATCGGCTCGCGCGGCGACATCAGTGCGCGGTGAGCTTCCGTGAATATGCGTTCGGGGTCAAACCCGACAATGGTGTTCGTCCCCTCGGTCACGGTAATAGGCCGCTCGGTATTCTCGCGCAGAGTCAGACAAGGAACGCCCAGCGCCGTGGTCTCCTCCTGCACCCCTCCGGAGTCAGTCATCACCAGGGACGCGGCATGCTCCAGGTGCAAGAACTGCAAATATCCGAGTGGCCCGACCATGCGGATCCCCACACTATCCCTCCCGGGTTCCCGCCGCGGCCGGAAATCCGCACCCAACCTGCCGAGGCGCCTTTGGGTGCGCGGATGGACCGGGAAAATGATCGGTACTTCGCGAGCCACGGCCTCCAGCCCTTGCCAGACGCTCTTGAAAAGGTCGGGGTCGTCGACCAACCCCTGGCGGTGCAGCGTCAAGAGCGCGTAATCACCGCGCGGCGGCAAACCTGGCCGCTTCGCCAGGCCTAAATCCCTGAGGACCGTCGAGCGGCGGGCCCGAGCGAGCGATGCTCTTAAGGTGTCGATCATAATGTTCCCGACCAGGAAAATCCTGTTGGCTGGTATTCCTTCCCTTCGGAGATTCTCCACACCACTCGGTTCGCTGGCGAAAAGCAGGTCAGATACCGCGTCCGTGAGGATGCGGTTAATCTCCTCGGGCATGCGGCGATCGAAACTGCGCAGGCCGGCTTCTACGTGCGCCACGGGAATGCCCACCTTGGTAGCCGCCAGCGCCCCCGCCAGCGTGGAGTTAACATCGCCCACCACGACGACCAGATGCGGATTCTCCTCCGCCAGGAGCGGTTCCAACCGGTTCATGATTTCCTTGGTCTGCGAAACCCCGGCACAGCCAACCCCGAGGTTGAAATCGGGCCGGGGGATCTTGAGGTCCCGGAAAAAGCTTGCGGACATCTCCGCGTCGTAGTGCTGGCCGGTGTGGACAAGCCGCGCTTCAATTGCGCCGCTTCGTCTCATTTCCTTCAGTAAGGGCGCAATCTTGACAAAGTTCGGCCGCGCGCCGACCACGCACACAATCTTCATTTCGTACCCCCCGGCTGACCACTGGCGTCGGCGCGGCGAATCACGATGGGGTCGGCAAGCGCCCGGCGGCCGGATCGGATGACGCGGGAAACTTGGACAACCAACTCGTCCAGCTCCTCGTACTGGAGCTGGTCGAACACCAACCAAGCCACTAACCCCCCGAGGAACGCTCCCAGCAAAACCAAGCTTGCCGTCCAACGCAGGATGAGGAGCGATCCAAGTGAGGAGGCAGCCGCCACCGCATAGAGCATCAGGATGGCCGGACGGTAACCCCGTTTCTTGGCCACCAGCCGGTGATGAATGTGATTACAGTCCGGCGCGAAGATCGATTTTCCCTTGAGCAACCGCCGCACCACGCAAAGCGTGGTGTCCAGGAGCGGCAACATGAAGGCGACGTAGGGGACTGTGCGGGTGACAAGTGTCGTGCCCTTCCCGGCGGCGGCCAGGGCGAGGATGGCCAGTACGCATCCCAAAAACAAGCTTCCGGTATCGCCGAGGAATATCCGCGCAGGCGGCGAGTTGAAGCGCAAGAACCCCAGCAAAGTTCCTGCTAACGCGACCGTGAAGACGCAGGCCAGATGGTTTCCCTGCATCAGAGAAACGATGAAAAGCGCCAGCGTCACGAGGAACGCGACGCCCGACGCCAAGCCATCCAGGCCGTCGATGAGGTTCAGAGAATTCGTCACCGCGACAATCCACAGGACGGTAAGGCAGAACGCCAGCGCCTGCGAAGGGATAGGAAATCCCAGGATCGGCACCGCCGTCATCCGCAACCCCAACCACCACGCGGCGGCTCCCGCACCTATCTCCACCGCCAACTTCTGCCGTGGAGTGGCACCTTTGAGGTCATCGTATAGCCCAATCAGCAGAGCCATCGCACCCGGGATGAGCAGCCTAAGCCCGGCGCGCCAATCCGATTGCAGTATCGCGCGCAGGCTGTTGGGCACGATCAGCAGCGCACTAGCCGAGGCCAGCACGGCCAGGAAAATGGCAATGCCACCCAGGCGCGGAATCAGGATGAACTCCCCTTTGTCACGCGCCTGCCCGTAGGCTCGTACCCGCCGGCCCAGCGCCATGATGGGGGGCGTGAGCAGCCAAGTGGCGAACGCAGCCAGGAAAAAGAGGCCGAGGTAACTTCTCAAGGTTCCCTCATTTCCAGGGCGATGGGCAGGCGGCTTTCGGTGGGGTGGGCTGCTTCGAACGTCAACTCCCGCAGCAACTCCGCGTAGCCGGCCATCAACGTGTCGCGCGAAAAAAGCTCCTGCGCGGACTTCACTCCGGCCTCCCCCATGGCGCGCGCCTCCTGGGGATTTCGCAGCAGCTTGCGCACACCCTGCGCCAGCGCCGCGCCATCCGAGGGGGCCACCACGAGGCCGCAACCCGTGGCAGACACCCATGCCGCGGCCTCTCCCGCCACGGAACACAGAAGCGGCTTCCCGGCGGCCATGTACTCATAAAGCTTCGAGGGGATGGTGATTTCGAACAAGGGATCGTTGCGCAGGATAAGCAGCAGCGCGTCGCAGGCGAGTAGCACTCCTTTCACGCGCTCCCGAGGCATGCCGTCGAGGAACCTGACATTCTCAAGCCCGCGAGTTTGCGCCAGCCGGATAATACGAGCCTTATCAATACCCTCGCCGGCCAGCAGGAACTCGACGGGCTGTTCGCGCAACTGCTCCGCGGCGTCAAGCACCGTTTCCAACCCCTGGGCAAGGCCGTGGTTGCCAACGTAGCCCACCAGGAATTTCCCCCTGAGCTCGGGCAACTGTCGCAACTCTTCATCCGGCGCGCTACCGGCAAACGATTGCCAGCGGACTCCATTGGGAATGACGGCCACGTGTTCGCGCGGCAGGCCCAGACCCACGAGGTATCGCTTAAACCCCTCGCTGATCCCCACCACCCGGGCGCAACGGCGGTAGAAGAACCGCTCCACGCGCCGCAACAGGCTGAGCAAGCACCCGCCCGGCATCACCCGAATCGCCCGCGCGGAGTCCGGCCAAATATCCTGGAGATCGAAAACCAGTGGCGTCCCCTGCCACCAGTGCGCGGGCAAAGCGGCCAGGCCTGTAGGCAAGGGAGATATGGCCAGCATCGCATCGGCCCGGCGCTGGCGGATCCCGCAGCAAGCCGCGGAAAGCATAAAGCTCGCGTAGGTGAGAAAACGCCACAGAGCTCCCGCGCGCGCGGAACGGAACACCGGCACTCGCAGGATGCGAAAACCTTCCGGCGCCCATTCCTGTTTCGCCGCTCGCCGACAGAACGCGAGGCCCAGACTCGCGGGGTGGTTGGGCTGGCCGGTGATCACGGTGACGTCGTGGCCGCGGGCCGCCAGGCTCTCGGCCAAATCTGAGGCTCGCCGGCCGGTCGCCATGGTTTCAGGCGGAAAGTGTTGGGTGAAGATCAGGATTCTCATGCCAGCAGCTCAGCCACTTCCATAGGCTCCGCAGGGTCCAGAGCGCCTGCGAGGCCCGAACCCGCTGCGCGCGGAGCGTAGCGCTTCTTCATCCACTCCAGCGTCAGGGCCAGGCCTTCCGCCAAGCGCACCTCGGGGCAGTGGCCCAAATCGCGCACAGCCTTGGACACGTCAATCTTCTTGTCTCGCGTCGTGAAAGGTTCCGAGTTCCGGTAGGTCACGCAACGGTCGTCTTTGCCGAGGTACTTCAGGACAAAATCGGAGATGCTCTTGATGTCGTGGTACTCGGTCGATCCCACGTTATAGACTTCGCCGGGGATAAAGTTGTCCACGATATTCCCCAGCGTGAAAGCCGCATCCGTGACGTAAGTCGAGCTGCGGTGGTGATCGAGGTAAACCGTGTAGGGAAGATCGTGCAGTGCGCGGTAGCAGAACAGGCAATTCACGCTGCGATAGTTGCTGTACTCCTCCCCCGGCCCATAGACGTTGAACAAGCGCACGCGCACCGTCTCCGTTCCGAAGCGCGCGGCGGAATTCATGACTTGCATTTCGCCCACCCACTTGGTCATGGCGTAGTCATTCAACTGGCGGATGGCCTGGGTCTCCATGACCTCCTCGCGCATCACCCCGTCCCAATCGCCATAGACTTCCGAACTGGAGAAAAAGATCATGCGAAAGCGGTGTTTTTCCTGGAGCCGGATCAAGTTCTTCGTCCCGATGACGTTCGTCCGCCACAAGTTCTCGTAGAAGTCTTCTCCGTTCCAGCGCCCGAATTCCGCCGCCAGGTGATAGACGTAGTCGAAGCGCCGCCGCTCGAACAGCCGCTCCGCCTGGCGATACTCCGAGACATCACAGCGCGCATACTGGGGGTCATGATGGTGGGAAAGGTCCGACACCCAAACCTCGTGCCCCCGCCGCCGCAGTTCACCCACCACGAACGGCCCCACTGCTCCCAGGCCACCGGTCACCAGGATTCGCATGGTTTTTGTCTCCTCGAGGGATTGAACTGCTTGCCGCGTCTAGGGGACTGCCGCCGCCAAAACTTTCCGGACGTGCTCGTCCCACCGAGGGGCCGCCGTCGCGCGCCGCTTTCCCGCCGCGCCGAGCCGCCGCCGCCTGCCGCGATTGGACGCCAAGCGTCTCACCTTCCCTGCCAGATCCTCGGCGGACAGTGGCGGGAAGTACTCGGCGGCGTCCCCGCAGATCTCGCGATTCACCGGAATGTCCGCTGCCACAATGGGCAAACCCGCCGCCATGGCTTCCACCATGGGGTGTCCGAACGATTCCGACAGGGAGGGAAAGACGAAGATATCAGCATCCCTATAGAGCTGGCGGGCTGCGTCGCGCTCCCAGGGACCGACGAACTCCACCCAGGGAGCGATGGCGCTTTCCCCTGCCAGCGCCAGATCTTCCCGATAGGTCGCGGTCGAGGCAGCGCCCTGCCAGCCCGGATTCACCGTGGTCACCAAGCGAAATCTCTGTTTTCCCTCCTGGTTGAGCAGGCGCATGGCCCGCAGCAGCGTGCTCAGGTTCTTGTGCTCATAGTAGAGGGAGACGTAGACCAGGCGGACCACAGGGGCGTTCCCGGCGACGCAGAGGCTGGGCTGGGGCGGCGGGAGGAAGTCCTTCTCCTCGACCCCATAGGGATTAACGACGGCTTGGCGCGCGCCCACCTCCACGAACTGGCGCAATTCAGCCAGCGTGGCCTGCGTGGGAGTTATCACCACATCCGCGGCGCGCACGCTCCGGCAGCAGAGCCAGCGGCGCAAACAGAAGTCGAGCTGCTTCTTGAGACTCTGCCGCGGCACCAACTCCTGCCGGTAGAGCTTCGAGAAATAGAGAGCGTTGCACACCAGCACGAGCTGCCGGACGGGGCACAGAAACATCCCGAAATTTCCGGTAGAGAACAGCAGGTCGGCTGCGCTCTGGCGCAGGCGCGCGCGCAGGGTGACTTGCTCCCACCACAACCTTCTCCACCAACTGGCGTGGCCGATGGTCGTGACAACCACGCGCACGTTCCGCCCGAGGCCCCCTTGCCGCCGCGCCGTTTCGGGTGGCAGATAGACTTCGAATTCGTGGCCGCTCTCCGGTCCGGGCAACGCGCGCAAAACGTTCGTGATGTAAGTCACCGCCCCACCGACTTTCGCGGAAGCGGCGTTGATGACGATTTTCATGATTTGTAGCGGCGGTGTCCTCACCGCCGGATTCTTCATGCGGACAGTGGCTAGCTATCAGTTTTCAGTCATCAGTTTTCAGTCATCAGTTTTCAGTTGTCAGTTTTCAGTTGTCAGTTTTCAGTTGTCAGTTTTCAGTTGTCAGTTTTCAGTCAACAGTCCAGCCCCGTTTGCGGGAGCACCCTCGCCCTTAGGCGAGGCTGTGATTTTGATTTCCAGCCCTCTCCCTTGGCCCGGGAGGGAGCTGTGATTTTGAATTCCAGCCCTCTCCTTGGGGGAGAGGGTGGACCGCTGCCGGCGTTTTCATCAGCCGGAGCGGGACCGGTGAGGGGTCTCTTCGACCGCACCGTGCTTCCGCCGTGAGAGACCCCTCATCCGGCCTCCTACGTCGGCCACCTTCTCCCCTGGGAGAAGGCTGGGAATCGAAAGACGCGCACGATGCGGCCGGCAGTAAGGTTCGAGCATTTCTTCCAGCGCCCTCTGCATCACCGGCAGGGTGAAATTCTCGACTGCCCATTCCCGCGCCCTTGTGCCCATGCTGCGCGCGGCCTCGGGATTCGACAACAGCCTAACCACTGCCTCCGCGATTTCGTCCAGCGAGAGTGGGTCCACCAGCAAGCCTGTTTCGCCGTCAAGTACCGCCTCCGCTGCGCCACCCCCGCGGCTCCCCACGACGGGTTTGCCAGCCAAGGCAGCTTCCACGTACACCCGGCCAAACCCCTCGCCGGTCCACTGCCCCGCGCATTCGGAAACGCGGCTTGGCATGACGAACAGATCGCAGGTTCGATAGAGCGTTGCCAGTTGCGCGTCGCGAATCTCCCCCACAAACCTTACGCGGCGGGCAACACCTTCTCGCTCCGCCAACCGTTCCAATTCCCGGCGATTGTCTCCGTCCCCAACCACGACGTAGTGAGCGGCGGGCACAGCGGCAAGAATCCTGGGCATAGCCCGGATGACCATATCCACGCCTTTGTACGTATGCGCCTTGCTCACCCCGCCCACGGAGAGGAGGAAAGGAGCGGGTAGTGTGGTGTCCAGGCCGCCGAGGGTAGCGCAGGGCTCGCTTTCCAGCCCTGCGGCTCTTCCAGCGGCGCGGGTTCTCGCCGCGCCGCAAAGAAAATAATCCGAATTCTCCTGGCCCGCGCCGCCAAAGTCACGGCGCGGTGGAAATGCCGCAGGGCTGGAAAGCGAGCCCTGCGCTACATCGCTGGCCAGCAACAGAGCGGCGAAACTGGCCGGGATGGCGTTATAGAGAACTCGCATTTTCGCTGGAGAGATACCGTTGACCTTCCCGAGTATTCCCGCCGTATGTTGGCTGACGGGAAGGACGAGGTCCGCTCCCTGCAAGGCGGCAGGGTTTTTCAAAAATGGCGAGAGCCGTCATATGACACCCGACGAGCGGCAAGAGCTTTTCCATCGCCAGGTGGAAGGCGACAAACGCCAAGTGAATGGCCGGAAGAAAGACGGTGTAGCAAGGTTCGCCTGCAAATTTCTCGAGCGCCGCTGTTTTGAACCCTACATCGCCCGCGATCCGCCGCATCGTCCTGGGAGTGCTGAAGCGATAATACGTCGGGTAAGCATCGGCCCTTTCGGTCAGTGGCCCATATTTCATGCGGTGGGCCAGCCGATGGACTGCGAGGGGTGTTAGACGGGCCAGCAGGGCAACGTAAGATCGTCCGTTGGGCCCGCTCACCACAAGTCTTCCACCCTCTTTCAGGACCCGCCAGCATTCGAGTAGGCAGGAGCGCGGCTGCGGGAAATGCTCAAACACGTGCTCAGCGACAATCAGATCGACCGATTGAGAAGCCAGAGGCAGACAGCCTGCGTCAGCACAGACCTTCAGGCGCCCGCGATTCTTGCGCAGCACGCCGAGGCTGATGTCCAGCGCGAGCATTCGGCCCTTTCCGGCTCCCCGATTCACGACAGGTTCCAGGTCCACATTCCCCGCCCCCAGGTGCAGTACCAATCCGTTCTCCCCGGCGAGGCTCTCGGTGTGGGCGCGGAACCGGTCGACGTACCGAGGCACGGCGCGGGGAAAGAACCGCACGTTCAGCCTCCGGTTCATTTCTCTGATTCTGGTGAGCATATCCACAGACCGTTCAGCACTTGGGATACACGGGAGTCGGAAAGTGCGAAGGGCGGGTCCTCGATATCTGCCTGCTCGATGATAGCTGGAAGGCACCAGCCGAATTGGGAGCCATATTAACCACCCGTGCCGGTTGAGCCCGGCAGAGGGTGATGAGCATGCCCCAGGCGATCCAGATTTGGGTTTCGGCTCCGGAGAAGGCATGAATCGCGCCGAGAACAAGGCAGACGGCCATTATTGTAACGAGCATTCCAGTGCGTTCATCCCGCGAGCCGGTGGCAACGAGGCGGAACGCACGCTTCAGCCAGGTACCTAAGAACCATAGAAATAGCAGCAGTGCGGCCGCCCCTCCTTCCAAAAGTATCTGCAGGTACCCTGAGTCCAAGGTCACCGTCAACGGGACGTAGTAACTCGGGTCGTAATAGGGGCGCAAGGCAAAAGAGGCATTTCCGAAACCAATACCGCTCAGAAGGTATCGTGGATGATCTTTCAAGAACTCAAGTGCAGCTTGTTCTGGACCCTCAATCGAACCGACCCGCTCGGTAACCCTGGCGGAGTATATTCTGGAGGAAGTCCGGAGTCCGCCCGCCATGGCAATCGCGCTCCCCACGACTATCCCGGAGAGCGCAAAGACCAGCACCAGTCGATCGAGACGCACTCGCCCTCGGTAGCGCGACAAGAGGTAGAACAAGAACGGGACACTGATGAAAAGGGCAAAGCAACTCGACGTGGAGAAAGTCAGAATGAGCGCGATAACATGCAAGCCGAGAATGACGTAACTGGTAAGCCAGGAACGTAGTTGCACTATCGAAGTACACCTCGAAAAGACTATCATCACGACGCTGGGCAGCAAGTACCTCGCTGCATCCCGGGGCTCACCGACGAAGGAGCCGATGCGGAAGACCTGGAGCGAGCCAACCTGGAACAATGCGTACCCGTCACTAAGTTCGGCCTGCGCCCGGTGGATACTCATAATGGGCCAGTCGTTGTAGTAACCGAAGAATTGATACATGCCGTACGCCGCCACCAGTGTTGAGGCGAACAGCATTGCCTTGCAAAGCCTTACGCGGGAAGCCTGATCCGCCGCCCAGCCCAGGATTGCCACGAAGGCCGAAACACGCAGGCAGAGCGAAAGCACTTGAACTACAGGCCGGAAACTGGGAGAGCGAAGCAGTCCGAACCCCTCATTAGAGCCGCGCGGCAACAATACGAAGGCACCCAAAGTTGATAGGGTTGCGACGATGACAAAAAGCAAGACGGACCCCGGAACCCGTAATCCACGCCGGCGAGGCCCCATGACGACGTATTGCGCCGGAAAGGTCACGAGAAATATGAGCAAAACGAGCTTGCCGAAGCTCAACGAAACGAGTCCGTGCAGGTCAAAGTTGCCGGTGGGCATTACGAGCACGAGGAGGACCGGAACCCAGCGGGGATTGAGCGCAATGAGGGTCAGGCTCAGCAAGCCCAGCAGAATGTACGTAGCTATGAGTCCCCAGCCTGCTTCCATAGGAATCCTGTGTCAGCGCTCGATCGGCTCGCCGTACCGGTCTCGCACACGAAGAACCGCGGACCGGCCAAACAGGTCCGGGCCACGCTTGGTTCGTACCGGCGACTTTAATGCTGGCAAATGCGGCCCCTCCATTACGCTTCCGATCCTCCGGAACAACATCAGATACTGGGTTTCGTTTCCATGCACAGCCATGCCGGAGAACTCGCGTATCTTCAGGTAGGAATGAAAGAAGCGAGTTCGATCCTCTTCGGACTTGAATAGGCTCTCTCCCCCCACGAAACAGACATTCCTATCAACCTCAAACTTTCGCAAGATCAGGTAATCAGGCGACAATGAGAAGATGGCTCTCAGATACCAATCCGTCGGATATCGCCTCCTGAGGCCCACCATGGACGGGGAAACGAGTCCCGCCAGGTCGTATACGTACCGATTCGAGAAAAATCCAATGTAGCCGATGGGCTCAAGCAGGATCTTCGCGTCAGTTGGGGTTTCGCTTGCGAGCATGGTGCCAATCGCCTTCCGCGAACCTTCTTCATACTGGCTGAGGAGCTTCAAGTTGTTTGATCGTACAAACAGCCCTCCCGCTAAGCCGAGCACCAAAACGGCGCAGCCGGCAGCCCAGGTTATCCTGCTCAGGGCCCCTCCGCCCGGAGCGAGGCGGGCAGCTACAATCCGGTTAAGGTGTGACAGGCCCAGGATGAGAACGGGATAGAACAAAAAGCTGGTGCTCACTCCATACCAAGGGAAGAAGACTCCGGGAGCGGCAAACGCGTAGAAGCAGACAAACACAAGGAAAAGTAGAACCATTTCCCGCGGCCCGGATCGGCCCAGGGCAACGTATGCGCCTGCCAGAAAAGCAGCCGCCAGGATTGTTTGAATCACTACCCCGGCCCCCGCGAAACTCAGTACGGGCAATGCGGGAAGGGGGCTTCCGTAAATCGAAGCGAGAAACGTAGCGGGAAGTGCCTTTGCGCCCGAGAACAGGACATGGGGAAGAGACTGAAAAGTCCACGGCGCTTTTGCGAGTGCCGACTGCGGGACCACGTGGCCGAAGTACTGTGCTGCAAAGACAAACCATGGCGCCACTGCCATCCCTGCCACCCCCGCCTCTTTCCACGGGATTTGGCGGCGCTGCCAGGCGACGACGGTCAGAAGCAATCCCAGCCAAAGGAACCCCTCTGGGCGACACACTGCGAGAAGTCCAGCCAGAAATGCGCATAGGCAAGTTCTTCCAGACTGGAACATCATCAGCGAAAAGACGAGGAGAGCCATGAAGAGGCATATTTCCATGTGCGAGCTGGTGATGAATACGAAGGGCGAGTAAAAAGCAAAAGGAATGACCGCGCCCATTGAAGCCCCCCGGCTGATTCCCGCTCTCTCAAGAATCGCCAGGAGACACGCCAGCGTAATCAGATCGAGGCCGAGATTGAGCCAGAATCCGAACGCGAACAACCTGGCAGTTCCAAAAAGCCAAATATAGAGCGCATTTATGAGGGTCCAGAGAGGCGTGGTCGTGCCCAGGACATGCTCACCGGGGTTGTAAACGAAGCCCAGCCCGTTTGCGATGTTTCGGGCGTAACGCAGAGAGATCAGTGCGTCTTCAAGTGGCGCCGCGGCGCGCAAGTATACGGCGATTCTGGCGGCTGCCGTACCCGCTACCAGAACAGCTAGCCAACTGGCACGGGCCAAATCCACGCGTGCAAAGCGTAACTGTCTGAACTGCGTCATGTTGTAGCGCCCGCCGATTAGTGTGGGCACCCTCCCTGCCCTCTTGCTCCGCGCGGCGAAGCTATGACCCTTCGGAGAGGGCGGAGGACCCCAAGAGACCGTGAGCGGGAGTAAGCGCCAGGAGTTCTGCGAGTCCTATGCCGAGACGCCAGCGGTAGAGCGCCAGCATCATGGTTAGGCTGAATGTGTAAGCTACCGTGGAGGCGATGGCGGCGCCCAGGAATCCATAGCGAGGCAGCAAGAGGGCCAAGCCCGCACAGGTGAGAACCGCAGCCAGCCCTTCTGCGTAAGACGGCAGCGCGGGTTCGTTGAGTGCCCGGGCGCCCTCATAGAGGACCTGGTTTAATCCCAGCGCGATGGTGCCGGGGAGCAGAATTCGACAGGCAAGGCTGGAATCCGCAAACCTTGCCCCAAAAACCAGTGTTATGAGCCAGGGCGCCACGGCAAAAAGCGCTGAAGCCGAGCAAAACAACCAGAGCAGGGAGGAACGAAAGGCGCTGGCGATAACGGGGCGGGCGCGCTCCGGCGGAAGGTTCGATCCCGACGCCAGGGTGACGATGGCGGAGGCTTGCGGGAGGAATCCCAGGGAAGTCGATACGGTCACCGCCACCACATAGAGGCCCAACTGCTGTGGCGCCACAAAGATGGAGAGAATAAGCTGGTCGACACGCTGATTGATGTAGGAACTCACCGTGGCGAGTTGGGTCTTCCAGCCGTAGCTGAGCATGGACTTGACGACCACGGACTTCAGCCTGAAACGGGGCCGCTCCTTATAGAACAGAATCCCGTAACCGCCTGCAACCGCCGTGGTTACCCCCAGGATCAGGAATCCGAGAGCGCTCGCCACCGACGGCCTCCTCATCACCAGCAGAGCTATGAGCCCGAGCGCGTAAATGACCGGCGCAATCAGCCGGATGGCGTTGAAGGGAACCAGGTCGAGTTTGCCTTGCAGGAAGTTGCCCGGATAGCCGGCCAGCAGCAGCGCCGGAGTGCAGCAAACAAACACTTGGGCCAAGTGCCTGACCTGGGGGGAATAGGTCCGGAGCGCCAGCGGGACCACCAGCAGCCCCACGGCTAATACCACGAGCGACTGCAACAGCCCAATGACGGTGGAGGCGGTCCACACTTCGGAGAAGCCAAAACGCCGCTTGCCCGTGTGAAAGACGATGGCTTGATTCATTCCCATCGACGCCATGGTAACCAGCATGGAGGGCCATAAGATGATCGCCGCCAGCTCGCCTCGTCCCCGAGGGCCCAGCAGCCGGGCGGCGGCAGTGCCCGTAAGCGCTCCGAGCGCCAGAAGACCAACCTGGGTCAGCAGGGTTTCGCTAAAACCACGGCCATAACGCCGGGTTGTCCAGGCGCGAAGGCCCCTTGTGCCCTGATTGGGGTCGCCTATGTTATTGGAAGGAGACATGTTGGGGTCTTGCGGGGCCGACGGGTTCGCCCCAGGGCCGACCAAAGTAGCAAAGGCAGCCGGGATTCAACGCGGCTTCGCCGCCTGCTGTTATGAAAATAGCTCCCCTCCTCGGCTGAGGAGGGGGTTAGGGGGTGGTGGGTTACGGGACAAATCGAGCACTTCAACCACCCCTTGGCCCCTCCTTATCAAGGAGGGGAACCACTCCGAGCATTTTCATCTTTCCTGGCAAGCCGAAGACTCATGAGCGTCTGTGCGGAAAGCCTCTGGCTTTCCGGCCCAGGCTGCTTCCTTTTTCTTCGTCCGCACCGGCCTTTTCCGAAGCCCGCAAAGCGGGCGTCATCCTTTGGCCCACGGCGCCAGCCGTGGGTCAGCTTAACATCCCGCACCCCCCTCCCCTCTCCCGCCCACGCGGGAGAGGGGTGCCAAGGGCGGGGTGAGGGGTTCTTTCCCCCAGGGCTTGCGAGTCCGTGTGAAAACTCGATATAGGTTTCGGTTCGAGCAATTTTGTGACGTCGAATTGGAATTCATGCGATCCAGTTTCTATCCCGCTCCTTTCCGGGGGCCTTTGGAGGGTTCGCGTC